>Ga0255182_1000109_pt1 | contig 82203 bp, 61 predicted proteins | sample Atl_UVDOM_RepA_8_FD_188420 | JGI IMG/M metagenome (GOLD analysis project Ga0255182, IMG submission 188420) | Freshwater microbial communities from Altamaha River, Georgia, United States - Atl_UVDOM_RepA_8d | ecosystem: Environmental > Aquatic > Freshwater > River | place: USA: Georgia...
CTGGGGATCGACAGCATCCGCAAGGCGCAGCTCTTCGGTGAGATCGGCCAGCGGTACGGCCTGACGGCGGATGCGAGCGTGTCGCTCGACGACTTCACGACGCTCAGGCATCTGCTCGACTACATGCTGCCCCGCGTGGGCGGCCGGTCGAGTGAGGTTGGTGCGGCGCCCGCTCGGGCCGCGGAGTCGGCCGAGACGGTCCGCGAGCCGGCGGCCGCGATGAACGGCCGGGCCCACGCGGCGCACGGTGCCGCCGCCGCGGTCGTCCCCGGCACGACCACCGGCTCGGGCCGCGCGGGAGAGCTCGAGACGTTTTTGATCGACTTCGTGGTGGAGCAGACGGGATATCCGCGCGAGATCGTGGAGCTGGACGCCGACCTGGAGGCGGATCTGGGGATCGACAGCATCCGCAAGGCGCAGCTCTTCGGTGAGATCGGCCAGCGGTACGGCCTGACGGCGGATGCGAGCGTGTCGCTCGACGACTTCACGACGCTCAGGCACCTGCTCGACTACATGCTGCCCCGCGTGGGTGGCATGGCTGCCCCGGCTTCGGCGGTGGCCGCATCTCCGGCGCCCCTGAACCCCGAGGTGTCCGCCGCGGCCGATCGCGGCCGGCGGCTGGGCCGTGACCATGCCGAGGCGATCCGCGGGTGGGCGCGGCAGCTCGCGGCCGTGCCGTCCCGAGTGGCCCCGACGATCACCGACCCGGCGATCACCGCCGAGCTCGGTGGCATCGCCGAGGCGGCGGGGGTCGAAGAGGCGATCGTGCGGGCTGCATACGCGGAGCCTGCTCGCGCCCTCGGCGGCTGCTCGGCTGTTCTCGTCGCTCCGCGCGATGCGGAGGCTCCCCGCGGCCTGCTCGCCTGCTTCGGTCGGGGAGCTGATCCCGACGTCCGGCCGTTCGATGTCGGCGGCATGCGCGGCGCGCTCGTGGGCGTGAAGGGCTTGCCCGGCGCCATCCTGGGCTGGAACGATGCCGGCCTCGCGGTGCTTGCCGGCCCGGGAGCCGGATCGACGGCGGCCGCGGTCGAGGCGATCGTGACGACCTGTCGCTCGGCGGCGGTGGCGGCGACCGCGATCGCTCGGTTGGAGCGGATTCCCGTGGGGCTCGTGGTGGCCGATCTCGACGGCGGCGCGCATGTCGTCTCGGCGTCGGGGACGCTCGTTCCCGAGCAGCCGGTCGTGACGCGGTTCGAACCGGGCTCGACATTGGCCCGCGTCGCCCTGGGCGATGGTGCGGTGATGCCGGCCGACGCGATCGCGGCGTTCGTCGCCGCTGCGGATGCTCGGGCGGCCGCCGCGCTGTCGGCTGCCGCGCCCTGGCTCGTCGTCGGTGTCGCTGCCGGTGCGGCGGCCCAGCGCTCGGGCGGGCCGCTCGGCCGCGACTGGCTCGGCGGCGGTTCCCCGGGGGCCGCCTGGGCGGCGGCGGCAGGCCGCCAAGAGCGACGGTCGCGCCGGCAAGAGCCTGCCGTGTCGGCGGCCGACGTGACCCGGCGGTACTGCGTGTCGACCCGCGACCTGCCGCCCGTGCAGCCGGTGCGGTCGCTCCGTGGCGAGCGGGTGCTCGTGCTCGGCTCTGGGCCCGCGGCGGAGGCCGTCTGCACCGCGATCGGCGCCGAGGGAGCGATTGCCATCTCCGCGGCGTCGGGCACCAGCCATGAGGCCGTGGCCGCTGTCGATCGGGCCGAGTCGGAGGGCCCGGTGCGTCATCTCGTTGTCGCGTCGGCACGTCCCGGCATGCCCGGTCGGTGGCTCGACCGCGGAGATGCCGCGGTGGTGGCGCCATTTTTCGCCTGTCAGCGTTGGATCGGGCTCCGGTCCGCGGCCGGCGACCTCGATCGCTCGACGCTGACCGCCGTCACCGACCTGGGAGGTGACTTCGGCCTCTCGGGCGCGATGAGGGCCGTGGAAGGCGGCGCGGTCGCGGGGCTCTTCAAGAATCTGGTGCATGAGTTCCCCATGCTGCACGTCCGCGTGGTCGATGCGGCGGCGGCGACGCCTGCCGCCGCGGTCGCCGCCGGAGTGGTGGCCGAGATGCGGGGCGGCGCCGGGCCGGTCGAGATCGGCCTGGCCGCCGGCCGCCGGCTGGGGGTCGTGCCCTGCGCGGCGGCGGTGATTCCGGCTCGCCCTCTCGCGGCTCTCGAGAAGGGCAGCGTCTGGATCGCCACCGGCGGCGCCCGCGGCGTGACCGCGGCCTGCTGCCAGGAACTGGGGCGTCGCTATCCCGTGCGGCTGGTGCTGCTCGGGTCCACCCAGCCCGTCGCCATCGACCCCGCCTGGCTCGCGCTCGACGAGGCGGGGCTCCGTGAGCTGAAGGGCCGCGTCATGCTCGAAGCGAAGCAACAGGGAACCGATCCGCGGGCGGCCTGGCGGGCGATCGAGAAGTCGCGTGAGATCCAGACCTCGCTCGCGGCGTTCCGTGCGGCGGGCGTCGACGCCCGCTACGAAGCCTGCGACCTGGCCGACGCCGCGGCGGTGCGGGCGGTCGTGGACCGGGTGCAGCGGCAACTCGGTCCGGTGCGGGGCATCGTCCACGGGGCCGGCTTCGAGGCGGCCTGCCGCTTCGAAAAGAAGACCCGCGAGGGATTGCTGGCAACGCTGTCTCCCAAGTGCATCGGCCTCGAGCACCTGCTCGCGGCGGTCGATCCGGCGGCGCTCGAGGCGGTCGTCGGCTTCGGGTCGACGAGCGGTCGGCTCGGCGGCCACGGGCAGGCCGACTACTCGCTCGCCAACGACCTGCTCGCCAAGATCGTCGGCAGCCTCCGCCAGAGCCGGCCGGGGCTGCGGACGACCGTCTTCCACTGGCATGCCTGGGACGAGGTCGGGATGGCGAGCCGGCCCGAGAGCCGGTTCGTGCTCGAGCAGTTCGGCCTGCGGTTCATGCCGTTGGCCGAGGGCGTGCGGCGGTTCATGGACGAGATCGAGGCGGGGCTGCCCGATGCCGAGGTGCTCGTGACGGAGCCGGCGATGTGCCCCGATGCGATTGCGGCGGCCGATCTCTCGCCGCCCGAGGTGCAGGCTCCGTCGGCGGGCGGGCAGTCCGCATCGGCTGCCGCGTCGTTGGTTCCGGCCGATGTGGGCAGCCTGGTCGAGCGGGTCGAGTCGCGGTCGGACGCCACCTGGGTGTCGTTTCGGCTCGATCCGACGTCCGATCGCTTCCTGATCGATCACCTGCAATATGGCCGCCCCCTCCTGCCGGCCGTGATGGGCGCCGAACTGCTCGCGCAGGCCGTGCGGGCCGCGCACGGTGGGGCCGAGGTCGGCGAGATTTGCGACTTCGTCGTCGAGCGGCCGATCGCGTTCCCGGTCGATGCGGCCCGCGAGGTCCGCGTCGAAGTGGGAGCAGTCACGCCGACGGGCGTCGAGGCCCGCGGCTGGACGGGCGTGGTCGCGGCCGACGGCCGCATCGCCGGCGAGGACCGCGTGCACGTGCGCGGCCGGATCATGCTCGGGCAGCCGGAGCGGATCGACGCGGTGCTCGAGCAGCCGCCGTTCCCCTTCAACCCCATGTACTACCAGGAGGACGCCCCGCTGCGGCACGGGCCGTCGTTCCGCACGCTCGACGGCCTGTTCCTCGACCGCAGCGGCGGCTGGGGACGGCTCGTCTCGCAGCATGGCGACGGCGTCGCGCTGCCGCGGGGCTCGAAGGGCTGGACGGTGCCCGTCGGCCTCCTCGATGGCTGTATCGTGGCCTGTGCCGTCTACTCCTACATCCTCTGTGGTCGCCGGGTCGAGATTCCGGTCCAGTTCGAGCGGCTGCGGGTCCCATCGCAGGCGCGGGGCGGCGAGAAGTGCACCGCGCGGCTCTTCTTCCGATCGCAGGACGCCCGCGAGACGGTCTACGACGTCGTGCTCTTCGGCGACGACGGCCGTGTCATTCTCGCGGTCGACGGCCTGCACCTGGCGGTCATCGGTGGCGAGCGGGGTCGATCCTCATGAGATGCGCCGGGATGCCGACGTGCGGCGAGGCACCGACGGCCGACGACCGTCACGGCACCGCATGCGACCACGACGTCGTCCTCGACTTGGCCGCCGGCGTCGTCGCCGTCCGTTTTCGGGCGTGTCACCCCGGTGCCGCGCCGACCTCTGCCGAAGCGGCCCGGCTGGCAGAAGGCCTCGTCACTGCACGGCTCGCGATCGATGCGGGCCGGGTCCGCGTGGCGTCGCTCGTGCCCTCGGGTCGGCCGGTCGCCTTCGTCTCGGGCCTGCCGGCGCCGGTCTGGCTGTCGATCTCGCATGTGCCGGGGCTCGTCGCCGCCGCCGTGTCCACCGACGCCTGGATCGGTCTCGACATCGTCGATCCGGCCGAGGCCGGCCGCGGGCTCGACATCTGGTTCACACCCGACGAGCTGGCGCTTGCGCCCGACGACGGCCGGCTGCGTGCCGTCCTCTGGGCCGCGAAGGAGGCGGCCTACAAGGCCTGCCGACTCGACACCGAGTTTCGGCCGCGCCGCGTCTTCATCGAGAGCCTGGACATTCGGTCGTTTGCCTGGACCGTCCAAGGCCGCTTCGGCGACGTGCATGGGACGGGGCGGCTGCTCGCCGTCGGCCGGCACGTCGTCGCGCTGGCCACAACCGCCGCCGGCCCGCGGTCGTGCGGCGGCATGGACGCATCCTCCTACGACCACCGCATCGCTCCCGCTCCGCCCAGCTTCGAGACTTAAGGAGACGCTTCCCATGATCGATCTCACCGGCAAGGTGGCGCTCGTCACCGGTTCGAGCCGCGGCATCGGCCGCGCGACCGCCCTGCGGCTCGCCGAGGCCGGCGCCGACGTCGTCATCAACTACGTCACGAGCGGCCGCGAGGCGGAGCAGGTGGCCGAGATCATCGCCGCGATGGGCCGCAACGTCGCCTGCGTGCGGGCCGACGTCGGGCAGGAGGAGGACGTCGACGACATGATCGCCTTCGTCCACCGGGAGTTCGGCCGGCTCGACGTGCTCGTCCACAACGCCGCCACCGGCGGCTTCCGCCCGCTGGCCGTCACCACGCAGCGGCATTTCGACGCCGCGATGCACACGAACGTCCTCTCGCTGGTCTACCTGCTCAAGGCCGCCGCGCCGCTCCTCGAGGAGGCCCCGGGGCGGGGCAAGGTGGTGGTGCTGTCGAGCCACGGCACGCACATGGCCCTGCCGATGTATGGGCTGATCGGCGGCTCGAAGGCGGCGCTCACGTCCCTCGCCCGGCACTGGGCCCTCGAGCTCGGCGACCGCGGCGTGAACGTCAACGTGGTCGAGGCGGGGCTCGTCGAGACCGACTCGACGCGGCGTCTCCCCGGCGCCGACGAGATGTTCGCCGGCCGCAAGCACAAGACGATGATGGGCGACCGGATGCTCGAGGCGGCCGACGTGGCCGATGCCGTGCTCTTCCTCGCGAGCCCGCTGTCGGATCTCGTGCAGGGGCAGACGCTGGTCGTCGACGGAGGCGCCGCGATCCACGTCTGACGGTCGGCCCGACCACGGGGGGCACACGGACTTCCTCCTCGATCGCGCGGTCACGAGCATCATGCCCAATAGCGATTCCTACATCCTGCTCACCGGCGCGACCGGACTCCTGGGGCGGTCGCTGCTGCGCGACCTGGCCACCGCGGGCCGCCGTGTCGCCGTCGTCGTCCGTCCGTCGAAGCTGGCCGCGGCGGCCGGCCGCGTGGACGAACTGCTCGAGGATTGGCGGCAGGTGGCGGGCGTGCAGGTGCCCTGCCCGGTGGTGCTCGAAGGGGACCTGTCCTCGGCCGGGCTCGGGCTCTCGGCCGCGCAGGCGGCCTGGGTGTCAAGGCACGTCCGCGAGGTGGTGCACTCGGCGGCGAGCCTCTCCTTCCAGCTGCGGGAGTCGGACGGCGAGCCCTACACGAGCAACGTCACCGGCACGCGGCACGTGCTCGCGCTCTGCCGCGATGCCGGTATCCGCCGGCTCCACCACGTCTCGAGCGCCTACGTCTGCGGCCTGCGGCAGGGGACGATCCTCGAGACGGAGCTGGACGTCGGCCAGACCTCGGGCAACGACTACGAGAAGAGCAAGATCATCTCCGAGACCGAGGCGACTCGGGCGGAGTTTCTCGACGTCTGCACGGTGCACCGGCCGAGCATCATCGTCGGCGACCTCGTGCACGGCTTCACCAACACCTTTCACGGCTTCTACAAGCCGCTGCGGATCGTGCAGCCGTTCGTGGAGGCCTTCGTGGGCGCGAGCCTCGAGCCCGGGTCGCTGCTCGACGTGCTCGGCATGGACGGCCGCGAGTGCAAGAACCTCGTGCCGGTGGACTGGGTCTCCGCGGTGATGACGCGGATCATCGTCGATGAGTCGCTCCATGGCCGCACCTACCACATCACCTCCGACGCGCCGACGAGCGTCGGCATGCTCTGTCGCGTCTTCGAGGGGCTGGTCGTGGAGATGGCCGCGGAGGCGAGCCGGCGCCGGTCGGCGCCGGCTTCGGGCGGGGCCGGCGGCGGGAGCTTCGACCCCGTCTCGCTCGGCCGGCTCTTTCTCGATCAGATGCATGTCTACAAGGCCTACTGGCGGGATGATCCGCGGTTCGACACCACGAACACGCGCGCCGCGGTGCCTGGCCTGCCTGCGCCGGCGCTCGACGAGGAGACGATCCGAAGGCTCTGCCGGTTCGCGATCGCGAACAACTTCCGCTGGCCGCCTCCCGGGCGGTCGGCACCGCGAGCCACCGCGCGGGACGGCCTCGAAGCCCAGCTGGGCGCCGCTTCCTGGGCGGAGCCGCGGTCGCCGCGACGACTCGGCCTCGTCGCCACGGGTGCCGGCGGCGGCCAGTGGACGCTCGCGATGGGGGGCGGCCGGCCCGTGTCGCTGCATCACGGCCTGCCCGGCTCGGACGATGCGACCGTCTGGATGGCCGCGAACGAACTCGCCGCGATCCTGTCCGGCGCGGCCTCGGTCGCTGACGTGCGCAGCCGCGGCGGCATCTCCGTCGAAGGCGGCGGCGCGGAGGATCGACGGATGGCGATCGAGGCGATCGCGATGATTCAGTGCAGGGACGGCCACGGTGCCGGCAGGCCGACGCCCAGTGACGACGAGGCATGCCTCACCGCCCGTTGAGCCGGGCGCTCCGGGCCGGCCGCGGCAGCCGGCTAGAAGCCGGGGGTGTCGTTTTTCAGGTCGGCTTCGCTCGGCTGGGGGGCAGGCTTGATTTCCCCCTCGAGGGCGATGGTCAGATCGGCGGTCCTGCCGGCGACGGCCACCGTGAGGCCCGATGTGGCGGAATCGGCGTACTTCTCCGGGATCAGCGAGACCAGCCTGCCGCCGACCGTCACGTTCGCGACGACGGCCACGGGATGCGTGCCGGCCACGCAGCCGTCGTTGCGGGCGAACGTGGTCAGCGAGAAGGCCCCGGTTTCCCTGTCGATCGCCCCGGTGGCTGCTCGCGCGCCGGCGGGCTCCACCCGGACGAAGCCATCGACGCCCGTGAGGGGGTGCCCGTTCATCAGGACGCGGCCTGACGCCGGGGTGATCGTGGGCCGCTGCGGGCCGCATGCGGGAACGAAGGCGACGGTCAGAGTCGCGCAGCAGACGAGCTTCCAGGCGGGGTACTCGGTCTGCATGGCCCTGCATTCTCCCTCGTGGCGAGGCGGCACCGGATGCGGCGCAGTCCCGACGTGTCTGCGGCTACTCGGTGGCCTTGGCCTGGTCGGACGCCCGTTGTCCGAGCAGGCGGTAGACCGAGATCGCGATGTTCTCCGAGATGAACCTGGTGGACCCGTCGGCGGCCGCGAAGGAGGCGCCCCCCGGATGCCGGCTGGCGAACGCACCGTTGGATCCGCCGTACATCACGCCCGTGCCGTAGGGGGTGTTGATGGGGTTGTCCGTCGTCCTCAGGGAGCTGACATGACGGCCTGCGTCCGCCCACCAGTTGTAATGGTTGCTCTTGTCCGCATCGACGACCTCACCGAGCAGGAGGGTCTTGGTCAGCCCGTCGGTGACCTTGTTGACGGTGACCGCATCGCGGTAGAGGAACATGCCGCTGTTGAGCCACTTCACCCGGTTGTCAAGCCCGTATGACGGACCGTAGTGGCCGGCGCAGAGCGCGTAGCTGTTCAGGCCCCATTTCTTGGTCGCGTTGGTCGTCCTGTCGATGGTATTCGGGTCGAGCGAACTCGGGCACACGAACGCCTTGGGCCGCTGGCTCACGATCGATTCGGCGAGGTTGCCCGGAATGCTACTGAGCGGGGAGATCGCCTTCGCGGCCGTCGTGTACTGGTCAGACAGGGCCGACTCCTCGAGGTATGGCAGGATCGGCACGAAGCCGCTCGTGCCCGGACCATTTGCCGGGGCGCAGGCACCGTCGCACCCCTCGCGGCCGACCGGAAACTTCTTGGAAGAGTTCTCGTAGGTCAGCATCCCGAGGGCCAACTGTTTCAGGTTGTTGCCGCACGTCGAGCGGCGTGCCGCCTCCCGCGCCGCCTGCACGGCCGGCAGGAGCAGGCCGACCAGTGTGCCGATGATGGCGATCACGACGAGAAGTTCGACGAGCGTGAACGCTGACCGCCGGGTCAGTCGCTTTCCGCGCGTTGCAATGGCGACATGCATCAGGAGTTCCTCACGGTCTGCAGGAGGAATCTGGCCCGTCTTGCCCAGGGGACACGGCCGATCCCAGGAGAGCCCCCCTCGGCCCTCTGGGAAGGCTATTTTTGTGGGCGGTTGCCGTCAAGGGCTCGGTGGGCCGGGGGCGCAGTTGTCCGCCCGCCATTGTTCCGGGCGGGACGCCGACGGCGAGGGGCACGTGCGCGATCCGGCCGGACGAAACCTGTACCGGCACCCTGCGCGACGTCCCCGCTACGTCGCCCGATCGGCTGCCCCGATCGCGTCCCTCACGTACCGCTGGAAGCACCAGATCCGCTCCTCGCGGGTGCCGATGCAACCGCGGAACGGCGTCGCCCGCAGGCCCTGCTGCTGTGCGGCGAAGACGGAGGCGTCCTCGTGCTGGATCGCGGTGTTGGACCGCACCCCGTGGCGGGCCGCGAGCCGGGCGATCAGCCGGGCGAAGGGATTGCGCCGCGTGCCGTCGAGGCTGAACATCCAGGCCCGCGACGTGGAGGTCTCGGGGCCGGCCGGCAGGTAGACCTGCGCGTACATGAAGAGGTCCGTGAACGTGAAGACCAGGTTCGGGAAGATGTGGTGGTGCACGTACTCGGAGGTGTCGGTGCCGCCCCCGAGCCAGCCCGCCACACGCCGCTGCTGCCGCATGAGCGGCGTGTCGCGGCCGAGATCGAAGACGAGCGTCGTCGAGCGGTTCTCCAGATAGTGCTTCTGGGCCTCCTCCGGGATGAGGCCGAAGCCGCCGAGCGTGTGCGGATGGACGTAGGGCAGGTGGTAGGTCTCGACGGTGTTCTCGACCGGAATCTTCCAGTTGCAGGCAAAGTCCGCCGCGTACCGCCAGTTGCAGGCGTAGGGGGCGGCGAACGAGCGGGCCACGCGGTCAAACCACGCGCCGAGGTGCTCCCGCAGGCTCGGGCCGTCGGCGGCGAGCCGCACGAACACAAGGTCGCCGCAGCAGTCCACCGCGAAGGTCTGCAGCCGGGCGTTCTCGCGGTCGAACGGGCGGAAGCAGCCGCCGTCGGGCACCTTCGAGACCCGTCCGTCCGCCGCATACTCCCAGCCGTGGTACTGGCAGACGATCTTCGGCGCGCTGCCCCTGGCCGCCTCCGTCAGCAGGCAGTGCCGGTGGGAGCAGACGTTGAGATAGGCCCGCAGGCCCCCGTCGATCCGGCGCACCTGCAGCGGGCGGCCGAGGAGGTCGAGCGTGATGAAGTCGCCCTCGCGGGACAGGTCCGAGGCGAGCGCCACCGGATGCCAGGCGGGGAGGAAAAGCTGCTCGAGTTCGCGGCGGGCGATGTCCGCCGACGCATAGTCCTCCGGCCGCAGAACGTACTCGAGCTGCTCCTTGTGAATGAACATGACGGCTCCGCATGGCGGCCGCGAGGCGGGCGAGGCGGCGCGGGCCGCAGGGCGGCACCACGCCTCCGCTCTCCAATAGCCTCGCGACGGGGGAGAGTCAAAGCCGGCGGCGGCCCGGCAATAGCGTCAGCGGGCCATCAGCGGGTTGGGGCGTGGCGATCGATCACGAGCGGGTCGTGGGAGCGGATGTCGCCGATGCGGAGCGAGGCCCGGCCGGCGAGCAGGTCGTCCACGAGGTCGCCGACGACCTCGGCCCGCCAGCCGGTGGCGAGCAGCGGCCGGCGGTCCTCCTCGGCGTCGAAGTAGCCGAGCTTGTAGGCGAGCAGATCCCGCATGTCGGACGACGTCCCGACGAGCGCCGGCGCCAGGTGCATCTGCCGGCAGACCCCGGCGAGCGCCGTGGCCATGAACTGCCCGAGCATCGTCAGCTGCGGCGGCGGCGCCCGGTGCTTTTCCCCGCCCGGGCACTCGTCTTCCGGCAGCGCGAGCCCGCGTTCGATCGCGGCGGAGATGCCTTTGAGGATATGCCGCAGGTCCGACCGCTGCATGCCGCGGACGGCCGAGATCTGCCGCTCGTCGGCGCTCTTCCGCTTGCAGAGCTCGACGAGCAGGTCGTCCCGCAGCACCCGTTTCGGCGGCATGTCGCGGTCCGAGGCGATGCCATCCCGCCAGTGCCAGAGCTCCCGCGCGATCGCCAGCTCGCGCCGCGAGAGGCCGTTGAGCCCCGAGACCCTGCGCCATCGCTTGCGGACGAACGATTCCTCCACGTCATCCTGCCAGGAGAGCATCTCCTGCTGCATCCAGGCGGTGCGGCCGGCGGTCGCGAGCTTGCCCTCGAGCTTGCGCCAGAGCCGCTCCAAGTGGCGGACGTCGTCGAGCGCGTATTCGAGCTGGGCCGGGCTCAGCGGCCGCATCCGCCAGTCGGTCCGCGTCTCGCCCTTGTTGGTCGGGAGATTCAGGAAGCGGCGGACGATCGACGCGTAGCCCGCCGGGTAATCGTGATCGACGAGTCCGGAGGCCACCTGGACGTCGAAGAGCGACGCGGGCCGGGCCTGGATCGCGTGGAGGATGAAGCCCATCTCCTCGCGGCCCGCATGCACGATCGTGGTGCGGCCGGGATCGGTCAGGAGCCGCCAGAAGGGCTCGAGCTCCCGGACCTTCAGCGTGTCGATGACGGCGAGCGTGCCCGGCGCGGCGACCTGGATCAGGCAGAGCTGGCTGCGGTAGGTGTGTTCCGAGACAAACTCCGTGTCGAAGGCCAGGTGGGCGTGGCCCGCCAGACGATCGACGAGCGCCGCCAGTTGCGAGTCGGTCGTGACGAAGTCGTAGGAGTCGGGGGACGGGCTGGCGGGGGTCACGGGGCGGCTGCGTCAGGTGACGGGAAAAAACCCATCCTAACACATCACCCCCGGCCCGTCCGCCTGCCGGCCGTGTTTCGACAGGTTTCCCCGGCCGCGGTCAGGTCCGCTCGATCACGCTCCCCGGCACGAGAGACTTACCGGAGAACCCGGCGAACGTGGGGGCGTAGCGGAGCGAGCGGAACGTGAGGTTCGCGAACACGTTCGGCACTCCGTTGAGGCCCCTGACGTCCACCTTGGGCGGCGTCGCCGTCCGGGCCAGCCGCCCCTGGGGCGTGACCGGGTTGACGTACTGCCAGACGATCGCCCGGGTCCGTGTGACCTCGAAGAGGCGGCCCGTGGTCCCCTCGGTGATCAGGGTGTTGCCGTTGGCGAGCCGTTGGGCGCCCGAGACGATCGGCGCGAAGAAGCTCGTGGGCGACGCGGCGAAGTAGTTCCAGACGAGCTGGGCCCGGCCGTAGCCGCCCGGCCGGATCTCCATCACCGACGAGAAGGACCGGCCGTCGGCCCGGAACCAGCCGTTGTTGAAGACGAGGATGTTGCCCGCGCCGGGCTTGCCGCTCTCGATCCAGTGGGCGTTGTGCTGGAAGTAGAGGGCCTGGTTGGCCCGCGTGCCCCCGTTCCAGCTGGCGGGGTTGCCGAACCGCCAGAGCAGGTCGCCCCCCTTGCCCCAGCGGCCGCCCGTGTGGCCGGCGGCCTGCTCGGTCGTGGTGCTGTGGTCGATGATCCAGACCTCGGAGAACTCGCGGGACGAGACGATGATCTGGTCGAGCGACTCGTTGTAGGCGATGGAGTTGAAGTGGGCCCAATCGGCGATGTGCGTGTCGGCGCCGGGCATGAACCTGGGCACGTAGTTCAGGTGGACGAGTTGCGGATTCGCGCTCACGATGCCGTAGTTCGGCTTGTCGGGGTAGCGCTGCTGCACGAGGTGGTCCTTGAGATGCCATTCCCAGACGATCTCGCCCCCCTCGCCGTCGGTCCGATCGGGCCGGATTTCAAAGATCGCCTCCGACCAGACCTCGTTGTTGGTGGCGGGATTGAGCAGGACGGGATTGCGGCCCATGCCGATCGCCTCGGCGCGGGAGTGCCGCTCCCAGGCGATCGCCAGCACGTTGCCGTTGGGCATCGGGATCGCGTCATGGTGCAGCATGAAACGGTCGGTCGCCATCTGGAACGACCAGACACGGGTCCCGTCCCAGGCAAACTCCTCGATGAGACCGGTCGAGCCGTTGCTGCCGAACACCCGCTGGTTCGCGGGCAGGACGGTGTTCCGGAGGAGGTTGCCGTTGTCCAGGAGATAGGAAGACGTCTGGCCGCCGGTGCTGGTCCACGAGTGGACCTCCTTGCCGGCGTTGTCGATCAGGTAGGTCTTGGGGCTGAAGCTGTTGCCGAAGAGCGTATAGCCGGCCGCGGCCTGGGCGGCGTTGTTGACCGTGAGGCCGACGGTCAGCGCGAATCGCTGCTCGAGCCTCTCGGGGGCCGCGATCGACGTGGTCTCGAGCCGGCCTTCCCGGCGGGCGGGGCGGGATGAACGCTGTGGGCGACGGAGAAGCTGATTGGTCATCACGGGGCACCAGGCTGGGGTTCTGGGGGGCATGGGAAGGATTTGCTGGCAGGCTATAGCGGGATTCCTCCCATGTCAAAGAATGGGCGGCCCGGATCGCACGTCAGCAATCGGACATACCCGCCCCGTCGATACACCCCCCCTCAGAGGAAGATGATCGACACCAGCACGAAGACCGGCAGGAGCACCGCCAGGCTGTAGAGGCAGTAGCCGAAGAAGCTCGGCATCCTGACGCCGGCCTGCTCCGCGATCGCCTTCACCATGAAGTTGGGGCCGTTGCCGATGTAGGTCATCGCCCCCAGGAACACCGCGCCGAGACTGATGCCGGCGAGCCGGCCGACGTCCACGCCGGCCATCGTCGCGCCATCGGCCGCGAGTGTCTGCGCGGTCTTGAAGAAGACCAGGTAGGTCGGGGCATTGTCGAGCACGGCCGACAGCCCGCCCGTCGCCCAGAAGAAGGCCCGGGGTGAATCGATCCCCAGCCGTGGGCCGTATTCGTTCAGAAGCGCGAGCGCCGGCTGCATGCAGATGAAGATGCCGAGGAAGAGCGCGGCGACCTCGAGGATCGCGGCGTAGGTGAAGCCGTTGCGGTCACGAATCGCCTGCTTCCCGAGGAACAGCGACAGGCCGACGATTCCCATGAGCACCGCCTCGCGGAGGAAGAGCCACGGGTGCCAGGAGGTGCCGGGCACGGTCTTCGACGGGTCGAGGACCGCGACGGCGGCGATGATGCCCGCCATGAGCGGCACGTTGGGCCACAGCCCGCTGAACGTGAGCGGGCCGGCCAGCCGCTCGTCCCGCTGCCGGTCGGCGAGCCGCTCCTGCGGATGGGCGAACCAGGCGTCCCAGCCCCAATAGATCGCCAGCACGAGGCCGTTGGTGACGAGCCACGGCTTCCAGAGCGAGAGCGTCCAGAGGAAGTCGACTCCCTCGAGGTAGCCCAGGAACAAGGGCGGGTCGCCGATCGGCAGCAGGCAGCCGCCGCAGTTGCAGACCAGGAAGATGAAGAACACGACCGTGTGGGCCACATGCCGCCGCTCCCGGTTGGTCTCGAGGAGCGGCCGCACGAGCAGCATCGCGGCGCCCGTCGTGCCGATGAAGCTCGCGGCGAGCGCCCCGGCGCCGAGGAAGGCGGCGTTGGTGGCGGGCGTGGCCTCGAGGTCGCCTTCGATCCGCACGCCGCCGGTGACGCAATAAAGCGCGAACAGGAGCACGATGAAGGGCACGTACTCGGCCAGGATCGCGTTCGCCAGCACGGCCCCCGCGACGCCCCACGACGGGCCCGCGGCCGCCGGCGACACGAGCGCGTGCGTCGGCACGTGCAGTTCCACCGGATGCCGATGCAGGAAGGCGTAGTACGCCAGCGTGACGACCGCCAGGCAGCCGGCCACGGCGAGCTTGCTCGAGTTGTGCTCCCACCAGTGCGAGAGACGGCCTGAGAGCGGCAGGATCGCGATCGCGGCGAGGAGTAGGACGAACGGCAGCACCACGGCGGCCGGGGGCGCCACCGCGGCGGGGCCGTGGTCGGCCGCGTGGTCGGCCGCCGCGCCAGCATCGCCGGCCCCGTGTCCCGCGGCGTCGTGGCGCGCGTGAGCCGCTTGCCCTCGCACGAGCAAGTCACGACCATGTTGCGGCCACCCGGCGAACGCCGCCGCTGCGTAGCCCGCCAGGAGGCAGGCGATGCCGAGTACCACCCGGCGGGACTGCCGTGCGGAACTCGGGCTGCCGGTCCGGCCTCCGGTCGCCGGTGAGATCGGGTCGTGCATGAGGGTGGCTCCGGGACGGTTTGGCTCCGGGACGGCGCAGCGGCGAAAATGTATGAAACCCTCACCGATCCTCAAACCACCCTCGGGACGCCGACGATGACAGACGGCTTCATCGGGCCCGCCGAAACATGGCTGCGCGGCAACGTGCGGCCCGTGGCCTGGCTGGGGACGGCCAGCCTGCTCGTCGCGGCCGTGGTGCTGGCAGCGGTGGCCGGCGCCGCCACGTCGCCGGTGACGAGGTTCTCCACCGCGGCGGTCTGGCTGGTCGGGGCGCTGGCCGTCGGCCTGCTGGCTCGTGCCGCGGCCCGACCCCGGATCGAGCGGCTCGGCACCGTGCTCCGTGTCCGGCTGTCGCCCACCGCGACGGAAGATGTGCCACTCGACGCGGTCGAGTGCTTCTTTCCAGGTTCGAACCCGATCGCCCGCGACGGCACGCCGACCTGCGGCAGTCACGCCGCCTTCCGGGTCAACACGCTCGTGATGCGTCTCGCCGAGCGGGCGGTCGACCGTGCCGCGCGGCCCACCTTCACGCCCTGGGGCACCTGGGACGACGGGTACGTGATCTTCGACGGCCGCTGGTGTGAACCCCTCTCGCCCGACCTCGCCCGCGCGCTCGGGCGCCGGCTGATCGAGGCCAAGCGGTCGCTGCCGAGCGGTTCCGAGGGCGGCTCATGAGCTGGCGCGGACTGCTCGTGAGCGTGCGGGATGCGGCCGAGGCCGCCGCGGCGCTGGCCGGCGGCGCCGCGATCATCGACGTGAAAGAACCCGCCCACGGTTCGCTCGGGGCCGCGTGTCCGGGCACGATCGCCGCCGTGGCCCGCGTCGTGGGGCGGGGCAGGCCCTGGACCATGGCCTGCGGCGAACTGATCGCGGGTGACGGCCGCGACCAGGCGGCCGTCGGGCGGGGCGTCATCCGGATCGTGGCCCTGCTCGAAGGGGTGTGGGCGGCGTTGACGCCTGCGGCCGCGTTGCCCGCCGGAGTGAAGGTCGGGCTCGCCGGGGCGGCGGGCCGCGACTGGCGGCGTCCACTCGCCGCCCTTCACGCCGGACTGCCGCCGGGCGTGCAGGGCGTGGCGGTCGCCTATGCCGACTGGCATCGCGCCGGGGCGCCCTCGCCGGAAGAGGTCATCGCGGCGGCGGCGGAGCTCGGTGCGCGGGCGCTCCTGATCGACACGTTCGACAAGGCGGGAGGCGGGCTCTTCGCCTGCTCGCCGCCCGGGGCGGTGTCGGCCTGGGTGGCCGCGGCCCGTGCCGCCGGGCTCGACGTCGCGCTCGCGGGGCGGCTTGCACTGGCGGAGATTCCTGCGGCCTGGGCGGTCGGGCCGGAAGTGGTCGCCTTACGGTCGGCCGTATGCTCCAATGGACGTTCCGGTCGGGTTGAGTCCGCCCTCGTCCGTGCCGCGGTCGGCAGGGGTGGGGCCGCCGGGGCCGTCGAGCCCCCGACCGGCCAGCCCTTTCCAGGTGTAGCAGGAGTCATCGCGTGAGATCGATCGAAGTCAGGGTGCCGCACACGCTCGACCGCGACGAGGTGCGTCGGCGGTTGGATGGAGCGCTCGTTCGGGCGCGGGAGGAATATGCGGCGCAGGTCGGCGAGATCGACGCATCGTGGGAGTCGGAAGACCGGTTGCGGGTGCTGCTGACCGTCAGCGGGATGAAGTTCGACGGCACCGTGGACATCCTCGTCGAGGAACTCCTCGTGTCTCTGCAGGTCCCCGGGATGGCGGCGCTCTTTTCCGGCCGGATCCGCGAGGGTATCCAGGAGCGATTGGGAGGCCTGATCGGGTCGCAGCAGGCGTAGCGACGAAGCCGACCGATCTCGGATTGCTGACCGCGCAGGCTGCCCAGGACGATCTCCTCATGGTGGTCGGGGACTGCGGGGCGAGCCGTCCACGGCCCTGCCACCGAGCCGCCCTGCCGACGACAGGCTTCATGCACGTTCCGCTGGACATGCTCCGTCTCGCCCACGGCCGTCGGCACCGGCGCTTCGTCCGCCGCGCCGTCGGCATCGTGGCGATCGCGCTCTGGACGGCGGTCGGCGGCGTGGTCTCCGGGGCGGCGCGGCTGCAGGACGAAGACCCGTTCGCCGATGAGCTCAATCCGTTCGGCACCGGCAGGAGGCCCGCGCCGACGGTTCCGGCGGAGCAGGCGGCACCGGATCGCGGCCCGGCCCGGCAGCCTGGCCGGCCACCCGACGAGCCCGCGGTTCCGCCGGCCGAGCCGCCTGCGGCCCCACGCGATCAGCCACGGACGCGGCCGCGGTTGCCGGTGCCCTTTCCGGAAACGGATCTGCCCGCGGACCGCTTTGACCGGCGGGAAGAGCCGCTGCGGCGCGGCGACAGGCAGTCTTCGCCGGCGGATGACTGGCGCCGCCGACGCGACGACGACGCGTTCGCGCCGGCGCCTCAACGGCCGCCTTCGCCGGCCGAGCTGAAGCTGCTCGAGGCCGACCGGCTCGAGAAACGCGGCGATCTGACGGGGGCCCGCGACCGGCTCCAGGAGGTGGTCAGACTCGACCCGAGCTTGCCGCTCGGCCATCTGGCGCTCGGGGTCGTGCTCCGACGGCTCGGCGACTTCCGTGGCTCGGTCGACGCCTGTTCGAAGGGCATCGCCGTCGATCCGGAGGAGCCCGAACTTTACCTCCGGCGCGGCATCGCCTGGTTCCATCTCGGCATGCACGGGATTGCGCTCGAGGATTTCGAGGAAGCCGCGGGCATGGCTTACGACGATCCGCGGCCGGAGATGTGGCGCGGCCTCACGCTCATGGAACTCGATCGGCCGCTCGAGGCGATCAACGCCTACGCCGCGGCGATCCGCCGCGACCGCACCTTCATGCTCGCCTACCTCAACCGGGGGCTGGCCTACCTGGCCACGAACGAGCCCAGGAAGGCGGAGTTCGACTTCAACCAGGCGATCCGGCAGGCGCCGGGCGACGCCCGCCCGTGGGCGAATCGCGGCGTGGCCCAGGCGCGCCAGGCCCGCTATCGGGAGGCGATCGAGTCCTACGAGACGGCGCTCAAGATCGCGCCGCAGGACGCTGCGACGCGGCGCAACCTGGAGGCCGCCCGCCGACTCGTGCGGCGGTGACCCGCTGCGAAGTTGCCCGTGGCACCAAGAGCGATCGGAGTTCACTCCCGGGCGAAGACCCGCAGGCGGCCACCGTCGATCGCCCAGGAGAGTCCGAGCGGCGCCAGCAGCGCGTCGAGGAGCTGGTCGCGGGTGGCGTCCTGCACACGCGCCCTCACGATCTCGCCTGCGGCGATGCCGCGGCGGCGAAGCGACTCCTGGTCGATCGCCAGTTCGCAGCCCAACCGCGCGGCGATCGTCGCGAGCACCTGCTCGAGTGGGGCGGCGACTTCGAGCGAGAAGGTCGTCGCCGCGGCCGGACGGGGCGGCTTCTTGCCGCCGCGCACGGGGGGCACCGGCCGCGCCTTCTGGTCGGTGTCGGCGGCATCGCCGTCGGGCAGGCCGCTCGTGAGCGGGACGATCCGGCCCGCGCCGGGCGACCATTCCACGCGCAGGTCGTAGCCGGCGAGCACCAGGTCGAGCCGCTCGGCGAGTGAGAGTGGCGGCAGCGACAGCGCCGGGAGGTGATCGTGGGGAACCTCGTCGGTGCCGGTGAGCATCACGCCCGCTTCTGCGGCGGCAGCGGCAACGAGGTCGCGCGGCCGGGCGGCCTGCTGCCAGGCCCAGGGTCGTCGCGTGGCCAGGACCGTCCGCTGTCGAGCCGGCAGCGCGGCGAGCCGCCGCTCACGGTCTGTTTCAGCTCGCTCGAGCCGCGTCGCCCTGGTGGGCGGCACGAGCCGCACCGTCGATCGCAGGCAGGCCAGTTCGCCGCCGGCGGCGAACGCGGCCCGGTCGAGGAGGTCACGGAGCGGCTCGCCATGGGCTTCGAGCGCGATGGACGTCTCGGGATCGAGCCGTGGATCGACGACGACCGGCATGCCGGCGAGATTGCCCGCCCGCTCGGCCCAATCCCGCAACGCCACGCCGCTCCACGTCGCCGTCACCGGGCGATCGAGATCGACGGCGCGGGCGGATGGGGCGGCGAGCAGCATCGCGACCGCCGTCAGGGTCGCCGTGCGGAGACTGCTTGCCGCAGACGCGGCCGGGGACGGTGCGGTAGGCTCGTCGTGCCGGGGCGATGAGGCGGTCCGGTGCGGGGTCACGAACGGGCTCCGAGGTGATGACGCGAGCATACCGGTCGGCCGGCCGGTGGTGACAGCCGAGGCGGCCCGGAGTGGGCCCGATGGACATGGCCCGGGAACCGACGATCGTCGTGCTGGGCGCGGGCATCAACGGCGCGGCCTTGGCCCGTGAACTCGTCCTCTCCGGCGCGCACGTGGTCGTCGTCGATGCCACCGATCTTGCGGCCGGAGCGACGGCCTGGTCGACCCGGCTCATCCACGGCGGCCTGCGGTATCTCGAGTACGGCGAAATCGGCCTCGTCCGCGAGAGCCTGGCGGAGCGGGACAGGCTCGTACGGCTCGCGCCGCATCTGGTCCGGCCGCTGCCCTTCTACCTGCCGGTGCAGGGCCGGTGGGGCGGCCTGGCCGCGGCGGCCGCGCGGCTGTTCGGCTGGGAGTCGCTCGCCCGTTCCCTCCAGGGCTCGCGGGGGCGAGGCAGTTGGACCGTCGGCCTGGGCCTCGCGCTCTACGATCTGCTCGCGGCCGGCGCAGGGCGGCCGCGGCACGCCATCGTGCGGGCCGCGACCGCGGGTGGGCTGCCGCAGGTCGATGCGGCCCGGTTCCCGTGGGCAGCCCTCTACTCCGACGCCCAACTGCTCTACCCGGAGCGGTTCACCGTCGAGCTGCTCGTCGATGCCCGTGACTTGGCCCGGGCGGCGGGCACGCGGTTCGAGGTCCTCACGCACCGACAGGTGCGGCTCGGGCCCGAGATGGACGTGACGATCGAACCCGCGGCCTGCGGCATCGATCGGGCGGGCTGCGTCATCCGCCCCGACGCGGTGGTTAACGCCACGGGCGCCTGGGTCGATCGCACGCTCGCCGCGTGGCCCGCCTCGCTTCCGCGGCCCGCGCGACTGGTCGGCGGCACCAAGGGCAGCCATCTCGTCCTGCGATCGCCGCGGCTGCGGGCGGCGCTCGCGGGCCATGGTGTCTACGCCGAGGCTGAGGACGGCCGGCCCGTGTTCGTCCTGCCCTTCGGTCCCGCGCTCGTGCTCGTCGGCACGACCGACATCCCCTACGCCGGAGACCCGGCGCAGGCGCAGGCCGACGACGCGGAGATCGACTACCTGCTCCACGCGGTGGCCCGGCTCTTTCCCGCCGCGGCGGCCGATCGGGGCGACGTGCAGCAGCATTACTGCGGCGTGCGGCCGCTGCCCGCCGCGTCGCCGGGCCGCGCGGCTGCCGGCATCACCCGCCGGCATCTGCTTGTGCGGCACCCGTCCATGCCGGTGCCGACCTGGTCGATCGTCGGCGGCAAGCTCACCACCTGCCGGAGCCTGGCCGAGACGGCCGCGAAGACGGTGCTCGAGACGCTCGGGGCGACCGTCCGCGGCAGTTCGCGGGAGCGGCCGCTGCCGGGGGCGGCAGACGCGGACGAAATCCGCGCGCTTGCCCGCCTGTGCGGCCCGCTTGCGGCGACCGTCGGCATCCCGCCGGCCGATATCGAGCAGGCCGTGGCCGGCATCTGCAGCCTCTATGGCGGCCGGGCCGAGCGGCTCTGGACGGAGGCCGCCGCTCGCCGCGAGACGCCGGCCGCCGGCGACGTCATGATTCGTGACGTGGGCCTGCCGGCCGCGGCCGTGGGGTTTTGCGTCCGCGAAGAGTGGGCCGCCACGGTGGACGACGTGATCGAGCGGCGACTGATGCTCTCGTTTCACGAGCGGCTTTCCCGGGCAGCCATCGTCGATGTCGCGCGGGCGCTCGCCGCCGCGGGGGCGCTCGAGGAGCGCGACATTGGTCCGGCGGCGGAGGTTTGTGCGCTCCGGCTCGAACGCCACCATGGTCGCCAGCTTCATGAGGTGATGCGATGACTCGCCCCGACACGACCGCCGACTGCGTCCTCGCACTCGATCAGGGCACGACATCGAGCCGGGCGATCCTCTTCGACCGCCAGGCCGGCATCCTGGCCCAGGCCCAGGAGGAGTTTCCCCAGCACGTGCGCACCGGCGCCGCCCAGGGCGACCAGGAGACGGTCGCCGTCCAGGGCGACCAGGGCATCGTCGAGCACGACCCGGAGGACATCTGGCGGTCGCAACTCGCCTGCGGCCGGCGGGCGATTGAGCAGGGCGGGAAGGATGTCCGCCGCGTGGCGGCGATCGGCATCGCCAACCAGCGCGAGACGACGATTCTCTGGGAGCGGGCGACCGGCCGGCCCGTCGCTCCAGCGATCGTCTGGCAGAGCCGCGTGTCGGCGCCGATCTGCGCGCGGCTGCGGGCGCAGGGCGTCGAGGACGAGGTTCGCCGACGGACCGGGCTCCTGCTCGATCCCTACTTCTCCGCGACCAAGATCATGCACCTCCTCGAGACCATCCCCGGGCTGCGGTCGCGGTGCGAGGCGGGCGAGGTGCTCTTCGGCACGGTCGACAGCTTCCTGATCTGGCGGCTGACCGGAGGCCGGGTGCATGCCACCGACGTCACCAACGCGAGCCGCACGCTCCTCTTCGACATCCACGAGTCCGCCTGGAGCGACGACCTGTGCCGGATCTTCGGCGTGCCGCGGGCGATCCTGCCGGAGGTGCGGCCGTCGAGTGGCTCGTTCGGCACGACCGACCCGGCGGTGTTCGGTGGCGCGATTCCGATCGCGGGATGCGCCGGCGACCAGCAGGCGGCCGCGTTCGGCCAGGGCTGTCTCCAGCCGGGCGACGCGAAGACCACCTACGGCACCGGCGCGTTCCTGCTGTTCGCCACCGGTCGCGAGGCGGTGGCCAGCCGGAGCGGCCTGCTGACGACGCCGGCGGCCCGAGCCGCGGGGGAAGACAACGGCTTCTTCCTGGAAGGATCGGTGTTCGTCGCAGGCAGCCTGATCGGCTGGCTGCGGGACGGGCTCGGGCTGTTCGAAAGCGTGCGGGAAGTCGAGCCGTTGGCGCGGAGCGTTCCCGACAGCGGGGGCGTGATGCTCGTGCCGGCCCTCGCGGGGTTGGGCGCGCCCGCGTGGGACCCCCACGCCCGCGGCCTGATCATCGGCCTGACCCGGGCGACGACGCGGGGCCATGTCGCCCGGGCGGCGCTCGAGGCGATCGCCCTGTCGGTGGCGGAGGTCGTGGCCTGCATGGAGCAGGATTCCGGCGTCCGCCCGGCGCGGATGCGGGTGGACGGCGGCGCGAGCGGGAACGACCTGCTCATGCAGTTGCAGGCCGATGTGCTCGGCCTGCCGGTGGAGCGGCCGGTGGTCATCGAGTCGACGAGCCTCGGGGCGGCACTCCTGGCCGGGTTGGCGGTCGGCTTCTTTCCCGATGCGGCCGCGATCGCCGGGCGGCGCCGGGTGGAGCGGGTCTTCGAGCCGCGGCTCGAAGACCCCGCCCGCGGCCGTCTTTTGGACCGCTGGCGGGATGCCGTCGGTCGCTCCCGTCACTGGGCCCGCTGATCGCCGCGGCCCGCGGGCCCGCGGCGGTCGTCAGCGGACCACGGTCCCCGACGTCGGCATCCGGTTCTCGGCCACGAGCGCCCCGGTCGTGTACCGCTGGGGATTGGCCGCGAACGTGTCGCGGGTCTCCGTCGATGAGAAGAGGTACATCCGAGACTGGTAGGTGACGCCATACCGCCGCTGACCGGGCGTGCTCTTGCCGGCGTCGAAGGCCAACACGGGGTCGTCGCCCGACAGGGCCGGAGCATAGCGGTCAGGATCCGCCAGAAAGGCCTTCTGCTGCTCGGCCCCGGCGAAGAGATAGGTGCGGCCGCGGTGCCGCACGCCCCACTGGGCGCGGCCCTCGACCCACGCGCCCTTCTCGGTGAGCGTCACCGGGCAGTAGCCCTCGAGGCCGACCGGCATCGAGCCGTAATGGTCCGGTTCTGCCGGCGGCGCGTTGGCCGCGACCGAGTCGGCGGGTGTCCCTTCCGGGCGCGTGGTGGTGCGCGACGCCGCACTGCTTTCCAGGGCATCGCCGGCGGTCGTCGGCTTCGACTTCGGCGCGAAGAGCGTGAAAGGCTTCTGCAGCGCCGCGAGGAGCGACTGGGAGCCGGATGCAGCCGGCTTCTCGGGCTGCTGGCCGGCGCGATTCTGGGGGGTGGTCTCGGCGAGGGGCGTCGCCGGAGTGTCGGGGGTCGGCTGCGAGGCCGCGGCCTGCCCCGCACCGGGCATCGGCTGCATGACGGCCTGCTGCCTCGACGCGAGCCCGGTCTGCGGCCCGACCATCGCCTGCGGAGCGGCGTGTGCCGGCTGGGGCTGCGTCGTCGGCCCGGTGGTCTGGTGCTCGGCGGCCGTGGCGGCGCCGGCGAGCCATGGCGGCGACTTGGGCGCCGGGGCCGCCGGCGGCGTCGCAGGGGCAGCCGAAGGTTCGATCGACAGGGGAGCACGAACGGCGATTTCGGCGAGCGGTGCGGCGGCGGGCGGCACCGGCACGTTCGCGAGGGACGCGGGATCGGCGGCGCCGAGTGACGCGGTGGTGTCGGGCGCCACCGCGGCCGCGGCGAGAGGCGCCGTCACGTCGGTGCTCGTCGGGAAGGGGGTGGTGGGGCCGTCGCCGGGGGACGCGGTCGGGGAGAGCGTCACCGTTTCGGGCACGAGGGCGGCGCGTGTCTCGGCTGCCACGTCGCGGAAAGAGGCGGCGATCGCCTCGCTGTCGGCCGATGCCGGCACATCGTCGCTGGCAAAATCGGAAAGCCTTCGCACCTTGGCGGCGACCGCGGTGATCGCTTGGCCGCCGGGAGCCACGGTGCCGCGCGGCTGGTGCGGCGAGGGCGACGACAGGTCGGGCAGCGCCGAGGAACCGCTGGCGGCGAGGTCGGTGATGGCGTGCCGGCTCGAGGCCGTCTCGGCAACCCCGTTGCGGGGCTGCTGCCGCCCTGCGGCCGTGGCGGTCGCCGCTTCCTGGGCCGCGCGGGCCGCTGCGGCGACGAACTCCGCCGGCGTTTCGGGCAGTTCGAAGGTCGCCAGCGGCTGCTCGTCAGCCGTCAACACGCAGGCTGTCGGCACGCGTTGGATGCCGAGACGGCGCGTGGTCTCCGGCTGGGTGTCGACGTCGACGCAGACCGGTTCGAAGCAGGCGGAGATCAGCGCCACCGCCTCGTCGCTGGCCAGGGTGGTGCGGTCGAGCGTGCTGCTCACGGAACTCCACGACGCGGTGAAGATCGCGAGCACCGGCCGTTGGCTGGCCGCCGAGGCCCGACGGGCGGCGGCAAGGTCGGGGTGCCAGGCGACGCCGGCCGCGGCATCCGCGGCGGCCGCGACGGCGGCGAAAAGCACGATTACGCCGGTCAGCAGACGACCGATCGGCGGCCTCGCGTGCGGGATTCGGTATGGCAAGGTGGTAGACAGCATCGCTCCAGCCCCTTCGCTCGGTGCCCCCTCGGGAGGGGGCGGGCATCGACAGGTCTCCTGGGGACTGGATCATCCAAGGCCATCCGGCGCCCGGGGCAGTTCCGGGGCCGATCAGGAGCCAAGGGATTCAGTCCCGGAAGATGTATCGGTCGAGACGGTCGCAGGAATCCCGTCGAAACCGCGGCCGATGCCTTTTTTACGGGCGCGGGGTGTGCTGCCTCCGCCCGGCATGCCCAGGCTGCCCATTTTTCGTGAGCACCGCCGCCGCTAAAGGGGTGTCTTCCGTCGCTTGACAATCAACCGTGGTCGCCGGATACTTTTGTCATCGCGGTGACGACTTCGCACAGTTTTTGTCGTCCGTCCCGCGGCTGCTTTGCTCCCGAGGATCTCGAAGGGAAATCCTTCTCAGGGGCCCTGGGCTGTTCCAGGTGCCGTGGGCGAGGGGTCGTTCGAGGTATTAGGCCTGATCGGCCTCCCCGGGAAATCTGCTTCCGGTTGGCCAACCGCTCGTGCAGTTCTTCGGCCGCTCGCGTCGAGCGCCCGGGAGTGGTTGAACACCGTGGCATTGGGCCTCTGTGGCATTGGGCCTCTGTGGCACAAGGGTCTGCTGGGACGCTGGGTCTTCCAGGACGCAGGGGCTCCCCGGGGCCGTGTCGCTGAGGTCGCGTTCGTTCGGTCTTTCGACCGGCCTCGTCTGGCTGACCGCGGTCCGCGGGCGGTGTGTTCGGGGGTAGTCCGAGTTTCCTTTCACTTTCCATTCTCCAGGGGCGTGTTGCATCCATGTCGAAGCGGAGGCGATCGAGGGGCCGCGGTGGTTTTGGCGGGCAGGGAGGCCAGGGAGCAGGTTTCCCCGGGGGGCAGGGACAGGGGGGCGGCGGCCAGGGCTACGGGGGCGGCGGCTACGGCGGCCGGCGCAGGCGATTTCGACGTGGCGGCGGCGGTGGTGGTGGGCCGGTGCCGGCGGGGGCCGGCGCGGTCGACATGGAGGGGGAGGGCATGCGTCCCCCGGAACTCGAACCCGAGGTCGGTGAAAACGGCGAACCGGTGCCGCTCGAGCCGGGCAGCGGCGTGCTCGAGATGCACCCCAATGGCTACGGCTTTCTCCGCAATCCCGAGACCAACTACCAGCGGGAGCGGCACGACCCGTTCGTGCCCGCCACGATGATCGAGCGGTATCGGCTCCGCGAGGGCGTCGCCATCAAGGCGCTCGTGCAGCCTGGGCGGCGGCAGCAGGGGCCCCGTGTCCGCGAGATCCAGGAAGTGGAGGGGATGGCGCCCGACCTCTATCCCTCGGTGAAGACGTTCGACCAGCGGACGCCGATCAATCCCGAGACATGGCTGCGGCTGGAGACCGGTCAGCAGCCAATCACGACGCGGGTCATGGACCTGCTCACGCCCCTCGGCAAGGGGCAGCGGGCGCTGATCGTGGCCCCGCCACGGACCGGCAAGACGGTCCTGCTGCAGCAGGTGTCGCAGGCCGTCTCGGCCAATCATCCCGAGCTCCAACTCGTCATGCTCTTGATCGACGAGCGGCCCGAGGAGGTCACGGACATGCGCCGGACCGTCAAGGGCGAGGTCGTCGCCAGCAGCCTGGACTGCGACGTGGAAAGCCATGTGCGGCTGTCGCAGCTCGTGATCGAGCGGTGCAAGCGGATGGCGGAGGCCGGCAAGGACGTGTTCCTGCTGATGGACTCCATCACCCGCATGGCCCGGGCGTTCAACAAGTGGGTGGGCAACACCGGCCGGACGATGTCGGGCGGCGTCGACATCAAGGCGCTCGACATCCCCAAGAAGCTGTTTGCGACCGCCCGGGTGTTCGAGGAGGGGGGCTCGCTCACGATCGTGGCGACCGCGCTCATCGACACCGGGAGCCGCATGGACGAGCTGATTTTTCAGGAGTTCAAGGGGACCGGCAACATGGAGCTGGTGCTCGACCGCAAACTCGCCGACCGCCGTGTCTGGCCCTCGATCGACATCTCCCAGTCGGGCACGCGCCGCGAGGAGAAGCTGCTCGACGCGAACACGCTGCACGCAGTCGGCATGCTGCGCCGAACCCTCTCGTCGATGCACCACGTCGATGCGATGGAGCAGCTCACGAAGCAGTTGGCGAAGTTCAAGAGCAACCGCGAGTTCATCTCGCTCATCGCCAGTTCCCGCGCCGATGGCTGACCCGCCGATGGGCGGCGCGGCCCGCGGGGGCGGGGCGGGAGCGGTTCAGCCGCCGTCCGTCGAGGATGCGGCGAGCCGCGCCAGCCAGAAGGCGTATTGCGGATCGCCGATGCGGAACGAGAAGACCGCGTCGGGGAGTCGCGTCTCCTCCGGCCCCTCGGAGCGGACGCGGACGACGATGGTGCCGTCGCCGCGCTTTTCGATCACGAGGCGATGATCGGGAAGCGACGACGAATCCGAGGGCGAGGGCATGATGACCGTCTCTCGGCGGGCGACCGCGGAGAGGGCCGCGGCGAGACCGGCGGAAATGTCTTTCGGCAGTATGACGACCCGGGCCGGAGGAATCCAGCAGCCTCGGGCGGCGCGCCGCGTGACCGACGGCATTTTGACACTCCGCGCAGGCGCTCCGTATACTCGCCTGACTTTTTCCTCGGGAGGCTCCGCATGACGCAGTATGCGTCGCTCGCTGACGACTTCTACGTCAACATGAACCTGGCCACCGAGATGGAACTCCCGGGCCAGCGAGAGACCGTTCTGCACTTCTTCGAGCGGGTGCAGAAGCGGTTTCCGACGATGCGGAAGTTCTACTGCCGCGACAAGCGTGACTTCGTGCTCGAGGAGGACAAGGACCAGGGCCGCTACCGCTGGGCGGCCGTCGAGAGCCGGCGGCTCTGTTCCGGCCAGGTCAATCCGGCCTCGCTCGATTCGGTGCTCGACCAGCACCGCCTGGTGCTGGAACTCGCCCCCGCCTTCCTGTCGGTGAGCCCGCTGGATTGCGAGGCGCTCGACGTTCTCTTCGGGTTTGATTTCGCCTTTCGCGGCAACCACAACGCCCTCCTGGCGGAGGCGCTCGGCGTCGGGCCGGCCTTCGACCGGGCCGCGGAGCTGCCGGGCGGTCGCGTGATCAACTACGAGCCGTCCCTGACGATCTCACTGGACGAGGACTGCCGTGTGCAGGTCCGCGTCAGCACGGAGACCCGCACCAACGCCTTCCAGGTGCGGACCGGCGATTTCGCCGAGGAACAGTTGAGCGTCTATGTGACGGCGAGGCAGTACGGCAGCCTCGATCCAGGAACGACCTATGTCGAGGCGCTCGATCGCCTCGCCGGCGTGGCCCGCGAAGTGGTCGACACCTGCGTCGTCGACCAGATCCTGCGGCCGCTGGCCCGGACGATCTCGCTGAAGTAGCCGGCAGCTCGGCTACCGCTGCTCGCCCGAGCGGCCCCCACGACGGCCATCCCCACGCGGGCGGTCGCCGCCTCGGCCGCCGTCGGTGGCTCGGCCGCCTTCGCCGCCGCCCCGCGACCCCCGACTCCGGGAGTCGAGATTGCCGGCGATCACGATGCCGATCGCCTCGACCCAGCTCGGCACGTCGAGCACCTCGTTGAGCCCGCTTTCGATGATGCTTTCGTCCTCCTCGCGGTGACGTTCTCCCCGCGCAGACGTCTCCTGGCCGGCCTCTTCCAGGCCGAGGAACTCCAGGCCCTCGTCATCCTCCTCACGGCCGCCCGCCACCGGCGCGAACTCACCGCGCCGACCGCGCTCGAGCGTCGAGGCGGAGCGACGCTCGTCTCCGCTGCGGCGGCCCCGACGGCCGCGGCGCTGGCCGCCCGAGTCCGAAGATCGTCGCGATGAACTGCCGCCTCCCTCGGTGGTCGTGCCCGCTTCACGGCTCCGACCTTCTCCGCGCCGCCTCCGGCGCCGCCGGCGGTTGCCCGAATCCCGGTCCTCGCCCCGGGACGCATCCTGGGCATCGTCGCCGCGGGCGTCCGCGTCGTCAGCGCGGCCCGCCTCGGGCCGCACAGCGGGCCGCACTCCGTAGCCGGCAGGCAGCGGTTCGTCATCGTCGTCCACCGAGGATGGCGAGCGGGCCGACGACTCGGCACGCTCGCGGGGGCCGGCAGCATCACGATCGGTCGCTCGGGCCTCCCCCTCGCGGTCGCCGCCGCGCCGCCGACGCCCACCACGCCGTCCGCGACGCCGGCGGCGGCGGGGGCCGGCATCGTCGTCCTGCTCCCCTTCGCCGCCCGGTCCTTGTCTACCCGGTGCACGGCGGGATTCGCCGGTCGGGGCATCGTCGTCGTCGCGGTCGCCGTCGTGTGCATCGCGGAGCGGCTCATCCAGAAAGTCGGCCGCGAAGCGGTCGCCCGCGGCCGGTTCAACGCGGTCGTCGCGGTCGGCGCTCACGGATCGACGGCGCGGGCCGACGTCGTCCCCGTCGCGTTCGTCGCGCGGGCCGGCGGCCCGGTCCGCCGATTCCTCGCGACCGCGGCCGCGACGGCCGCGGCCGCCGCGCCTGCCCCGCCGTCTCCGACCCTCACCCTCGCCGCGCTCGTCGTCGCGGGGCGGACGCGACGCCCCCTCGCCGTCGGTCTGGGCGCCGGCCTCGGCCCGGGGGCCGCGGTCGCGGTCGTCGAACTCGTCGCGCTGGTGCTCGCGGCGGACATCGCGTCCCTCCGCACGCGGGCGCGCCGCAGGCTCACGGCTCGGCGGCGACGCGCCTTCCGCGGCCGTCCGCCGGGGAGCGAAGGAAAACTCGTCTTCCTCGCGGCCGGGGCGGCCGGCGGCCTCGTCGGTCCGCCGCGGAGTGAACTCGACCCGCTCGGGCTGCGACATGGGACGGGACGGTCGGGCGGGCGGCGGGCTGGCCTCGGCGGCGGGGTGGAGGCCGAGTGACTCGGCCAATCCGCCCCAGTCGGCGCGGACCGGCGGCTGGGGCCGCGACTCGCTGCGGGGTTTCGCCGCCGGACGGGGCGGGGTGGACGCGGCCGGTGGCGGCGTGGACTCGGGCTTCGCGGCGGGCTTGGCGCCCAGCGAGTCGGCCAGGCTGGCCCAGGGATCGTGCGGTTGGTCGTGGTCCGACATCGGTAGGATTCCAGTGACTCCCCGGGGGCGATTCGCGGCCGGGGGCGGGATGCGGGGCAGGCACGAAGCCCGCCCGTGCGGCGGCCGAGGTCTCGCAGCGAGACGCTCGCGGCCTGGCGGCAGGATACTACAAAACCCGCCGCGGCGTCAGCCGGACGTCCCGGTGCCCGCGGGGGCCCCGCGGCTCATGTCGGCCGCGGCCGGAGGTGCGGCCTCTGTTCCGGAGGGTCAGGGCGTGGGCAGGCGGGACAGCGAACGGATCATGCTCCCGTTGTCGGCCACGTCGAACAGGGGGCGGTAGGGGCTCGCCAGGCTGCGGCGTGCGCGGCCGGCCGGGTAGTAGACGAGGTTCACGGCCACGTTCCAGGCCGACGGAGCGTAGGTCACGCTCGTGAGCGGACTCAGTTCGACCGTCTGCGATTTGTTGGGCATCAGGTAGGTGAACATGCCCTCGAGTGCCAGCGACCGCGACATGGGGGCTCTGATCTGCGTGCCGATCACACCCTGGCCGTCGCCCGAGGCGCCACCCCAGATGCGGGCCTCGTTCGCATCGCCGAAGTGGAGGCGATAGAAGGCGGTGTACAGGTCGACGGTCCCGGCGACGCCCCGCGAGGTGCCGCTCGGCGAGAAGAGGCCCTGCTGCTCGAGCGTGCTGAATGCGCCCCAGAAGCCGAGTTCGTGGTAACCCCAGACGTAGCTCAACTCGCCGCGGATCTGGGCGACGTCGACGTTCTCGAAGTAGCTGTCGCTGAGGTAATCATACACGGCACCGCCCTGCAGGCCGCGGCCCTCGAAGGCCCGCGTGAAGAAGCCGGTCGTCACGAAGACCTGCTGCCGCGACCGGCCCGAGAAGGTGCCGAGGGCGTCGGAGACGCTCGCCTGCTGGAAGTTGCTCTGGACGCCACGGACGCCGACCTGCCAGCCGATACCGAAGGCGTTCCAGAAGGGCATCGCCCAGTTGGCGTATTCATCGGTGCCGTAGTTGCCGAGCAGGCCGAAGTTGGACTGGTTCTGGAAGGCGGTGATGCCGGCGCCCACGCTCAGGTCGCGATACCAGCGCCAGCCGTAGTACGGCCGGCCGAACCGTCGCAGCCAGGCGCAGATGCGGCCATCGTGACCGCAGGTGAGGAGGCCCGGACCCTCCTCGCAGGCGAACGGATCGTCGTAAAACGACTCGACGTGGAGTTCGGTCGGATAGTCGCCCATCCAGAGCCCGCCTTCGCTGCCATCGGCCTGCGGGCCGTAGCCCTCCGGCACGTCGCCGGAGGCGAAGCCGTCGAGGCCATAATCGGTCATCTCGCCCGGCGTCGTGTTGATGACGATGGAGGGCTCCGCCGGCATCTGGCCCGGCTCGACGCCGGTCGGCGCCGGCAGCGACTGGGCGGGAGCGGCGCCGGGCAGCCGGCCCGGCATGGTTCCGTCCTCGAGCACGGCAGCCTGCGGGGCCTGTGCCATCACCGACGGCAATCCGTCGGCGTTGAGGGCGAGCCGGTCGGGCCGCCGCGGCGCGGGGCGGGCGGCCGTTGCCGCGGGAGCGCGGGCCGAAGGCTGCGTCGAGAACCGCGGTGCCAGGCCGCCGCCGAGCGGTTCGGCCGGCTTCGCGGCAGGCTTGTAAGGCGTGCCTTCAACGGCCAGCACCGGCCTGCCGCCCTCACCCTGCGGCGTGCGGAAGACCTTGACGTCGGCGAGGCTGGGCATGGTCGGCAGCGAGCCGGACGTGTTGGTCGAACGGAAACTACCGGGCACGCGGTTGTCGCTCTTCCAATCGCCGAGCTGGCCGGCAGTGGGCTGCCGGCGCGGTGCCGTCGCCTGGACTGCCGTGTTGGGCCGGGCCGCCGTTCGCTGCAGGCCGGTCGGGCGGGGCGGAGTCACCGCCGGCACGGTGGCCGGCAGGCCCACGGAGGCGGGCGCCGTGCCGACCGTGGTCGATGACGCCGGACCGGTGACGCGGGCCGGCACGCCGCCCGTCGCCCGCGGCCCGGCGGGCAGCGCGGTCGCCGTCTCCGTGGCGGCGCCGGGCGCCGGCGGAGTGGCGATGGCCTGGTCCGGGGAGGTCGCCGCGCGATGCGGCGTCCACCGCAGTTGGCTCTGCCCCGGGGCCGCTGCCGGCGTGCTGGGCTGCTGTGCAGACGCCAACGCGGCTCCCAGCAGAACGGTCGCCAGCGATGCTTCGACCAGGCGTCGCAGGTCCAACGAAATCGGCATGACTCACTCCTTCCGATCCAGCGAGGCAGCCGGGTGACCCCGGCAGCTTTTCTTCGATCGGAAGGGATATCGTCATCGGCACGACCGAAACTTCCGCCAAAATCAGCGCGACCGGCAGCGTTTGCCTATTTTGCGCAGTCGAGCGCCGCGGCGAGGTCGGCGATGAGGTCGGAGGAGTCCTCGATGCCGCAGGCCAGGCGGATCATGTTGTCGGAAATCCCGAAGCTTGCCCGGTCTGCGGGCGAGTAGTTCCAGTAGCTCATCACGAGCGGCTGCTCGATGAGCGATTCGACCCCGCCGAGGCTCGGGCCGATCCGCGGGATCGTGACCGAGTCGACGACGCGGGCGGTCTCCCGCCAGTCCGCGCCCTTCACGAAGAACGTGACCAACCCCCCGAAGCCCCGCATCGTGCGGCTGGCGATGTCGTGGTACGGGTGGCTCTCCAGGCCCGGGTAGAGCACCCTCTCGACCCGGGGATGGCTCTCGAGGAACCGGGCCAGGGCCAAGCCGTTGGCATTGTGGCGTTCCATCCGCAAGGCGAGCGTCTTGAGGCCGCGTTCGAGCAGGTACGCGTTGTGGGGGGAATTGACGCCGCCCATGATGCCGCGGAGGTTGCGCACGGGATCCATCTTGTCCGCCCCGCCGATCACGATCCCGGCGAGGAGGTCGTTGTGGCCGCCGAGATACTTCGTCGCCGAATGGAGGACGAAGTCGACGCCTGCCTCGAGCGGTCGCAGGTTGTAGGGCGTGCAGAGGGTGGCGTCGATGAGCGTCAAGACACCATGCCGCCGGCCGATGTCGGCGAACCGCGCGATGTCGACCACGCTCAAGTGCGGGTTGGTCGGCGACTCGCTGACCAAGAACCGGGTCCGCGGCGTGATGGCCGCCTCCATCGCCTCATAGTCACAGGTCTTCACCTCGCGGAAGCCGACGCCGAACCGGGTCAGGTGGCGGCGGCAGAACTCCCGGCTCCGGTGGTAGCACTGATCGAAGAAGACGATCTCGTCGCCTGCGTTCAGGTGGGCCATCAACAGCCCGACGAGCGCCGCCATGCCGCTGGAGAAGAGGACGGCCGCCTCGCCCCCCTCGATCGCCGCGAGTTTGTCCTCGACCACCCGCTCCCCTGGATTGCCGTAGCGGCCATATTCCTCGCGGGGCTGCTTCTGCTCGATGAAGTCGATGATCGACTGCGTGTCGGGGAAGGTGTAGGTGCTCGACGCGAAGATCGGATCGGTGATCGAGAAGCCCGGTTTCAGGCGGGCCTCACCGGCATGCACGGCCGTCGTCGAGGAGCCGTGGGGGCCGGGAGAGCGGGGGGTGGGCATGCCGAATCCTGCGGGAGCGTCGGAGCAGGCGAGTCTAGTGGAGGCCCCTGACGCCGACAAGGAACGCCGCGGCTGCCTGGGGCGGCACTCGCGCACGGACCGCCGTCGCGGCCGCGGTGGCCTTCTCGCTACACTGCCAACCATGAACGGTCACGATGAAAAGACGCGTCTGCCCGCCCCCGTCGGCACGGCACACGGGCCGGGGACGGTGGCGGCGGCGTCCGGCGCGGCAGGCCGCGCCGGACTCTGGCCCCCGCGCCGGGTGTGGATCGCCCTCGCCTCGCTCGCCACGGCGACGGCCATGGTCCGTGCCGGCTGGCTCGAGCCGATCGTCGGCGGCATCGTCGACGCCGCCGTGCGCAACATCATCACGCTGATCCTCTGCTTCTCGGGCGTCGTGTCGCTCGTGCTCTGGTTCGTGCGGGAGAGCGGCCACACGCCGGCCGCGAAGAAGGCGGTGCTCGGCACGATCCTGGGGCTCGTCGTGGCCGGCCTTGCGACCCTGCGGATCGAGCGGGTTTCGGGCGACCTCGTGCCGGAGTTCGCGTTTCGCTGGAACCCGTCCCGCGACCGGCTGCTGCCGCAGCCCGCCGCCGCGGGTGGCGCCGCTACCGTGGATGCGGCCTCGGCACCGTGGGAGACGACGGCCACCGACTATCCCGCATTTCTGGGGCCGGAGGGAACGTGCGGCATCGATCGGCCGCGGCTCGATCCCGACTGGGAAGCCCGGCCGCCGCGGCTGCTCTGGAAGCGCCCGATCGGCGCCGGCTGGAGCGGGTTCGTGACCTGCGGCGAGCATGCCGTCACCCTCGAGCAGCGGGGCGACGATGAGATCGTCTCCTGCTGCTCGGCGGCCACCGGTGCGCCCGAGTGGGCGATCGCTGTGCCGGGCCGGCACGAGACCGTGCTCGGCGGCGTCGGGCCCCGCTCCACGCCCACGATCCATCAGGGCATCGTCTATGCGCACGGCGCGACGGGCTGGCTGCACGCCATCGAGGGTGCGACCGGCCGCGTCGTCTGGAAGAAAAACGTGCTCGACGAGTTGGGCATCGATCCGGCCGCCCACGCCGCGGCCGTGGCCTGGGGCCGCGCGGGCTCGCCGCTCGTCACCGACGACCTCGTGATCGTGCCGGCCGGTGGCCCGCGGACCCGCCGTCAGGCGAGCGAGCCCGAGTTTCTTGCCCTCGTCGCCTTCGACCGTCAGACGGGCGAGCGCCGCTGGACCGGAGGCGAGGAGCAGATCAGCTATGTGAGTCCGCGGCTGGTCACCTTCGCCGGCCGGCCGACGATCCTCGCCATCAACGAAGGGCATGTCGCCGGTTACGACCCCGCCGACGGCACGCAGCTCTGGGAGCATCCCTGGCCCGGCCATTCCAGCTCCGACGCCAGCTGCTCGCAGCCGATCCCGCTTGGCGATCGCAGACTCTTGCTCTCCAAAGGCTACGGCATCGGCGCCGCGGTGATCGAGGCCGATGGGGCCGGGGGCTTTCGCGACGTCTGGCGCAACGGCGGCCTGCTCAAGACGAAGTTCACGAATGTCGCCGTGCACGAGGGCCATGCCTATGGCCTCTCCGACGGCATCCTCGAGTGCGTCCGCCTGAGCGACGGGAGCCGCCGTTGGAAGGCGGGCCGCTACGGCCAGGGGCAGGTGCTTCGCGTCGGCGGGCTGCTCGTCGTGCAGGCGGAGTCGGGCGAGGTGGTGCTCGTCGAGGCCCAGCCCGAGCGACACACCGTCCGCGGCCGGCTCGCGGCGATCGAAGGACAGACCTGGAACAATCCCTGCCTCTCGGGCTCGCGGCTGCTCGTCCGCAATGCCGAGGAGGCGGCCTGCTACGAGCTGCCGGTGGCGGCCGCCGGCGACGCGGCGGCGGGGACGACGCCGTGAGGAGCCTCGCGGGCCGGACGGTGCTCGTGACCGGCGCGACCCGCGGCATCGGCCGCGCGGTGGCGCTGCGGCTGGCTGAGTCCGGCGCGAGCGTCGCCATGCATGGCCGGTCGGCGGCCCGCGCGGCGGACGTCGCCGCCGAACTTGCTGCGCGCGGTCGCCATGCCGGCACGCTGCTGGCGGACCTGGGCGATCGCCAGGCGCTCGACGCCTTCCTCGCCGACGTGGAGCGATCGCTGCCCGACCTCGACGCCGTCGTCCTCGTGGCCGGGGCCGACGTGCTCACCGGGTCGCCGGCCTCGTGGGGCTTCGAACGCAAGCTCGACGAGCTTCTGCGGGTCGATCTCGTGTCGACGATGCTCATCGCCCGGGGCCTCGGCCGGCTCATGGCGGCCGGTCGCGGCGGCGCGATCGTGACGATCGGCTGGGATCAGGCGGCCACGGGCATGGAGGGGGACAGCGGCGAGCTCTTCGCGGCGATCAAGGGCGGAGTGATGGCCTTCACGAAGAGCCTCGCCAAGTCGCTGGCGCCGAAGGTGCGGGTCAACTGCGTCGCTCCCGGCTGGATCCGCACGGCCTGGGGCGAGGCCGCGAGCGATGCCTGGCAGCAGCGGGCGGTCCGCGAGAGCATGCTCGGCCGTTGGGGTGAGCCGGCAGACATCGCCGCGGCGGTGGAGTGGCTCGTGTCGCCGGACGCGGCCTTCGTGACGGGCCAGGTCCTGCCGGTCAACGGCGGCTTTCGCCCGGCGTGACTGCGCGGTGCATACGCACGCAAGTCTCCGCGCCCAACCGCCGGCGGGCGGTACAAGTCTCGTCGCGTGAGTATTTCGCGCGACCTCGAATGCCGCTGCCGGCGCCCTGTGGGCGAAATCCTCAAAGCTCCTCGAGCTTGCACCGACCCACCGGCTGCCTCTGTGTGGAGAGTTGAGGGGCCGGCTGCTTCACGAAACGCCTCGCGTCCTGCTCGCGTTTCTCGGCCGGCCTCCGCCGGCTGTTATTGCCCCGGCCCTCCGGGCCTGGCGCTGTTGCTGAGGTCGCCTGCTGCTGGCCATACGGGAGGTGAGGTGCCGCCCGTGCCGCGAGAGCCGGCGTATGATGACGAGCGGAGCCAGGATGGCGGAGCGAAGTCAGCATCCGAGCGAGTGGAGGCCTGGAGGGCCGACACGAGCGTCCGGCGACGGGGCGTGGGTGGCACCTCACCGGCGAGAGCGTGCCGGTGCAAGCCTCGACACGGCGGTCCTTTACCCCGGAAGCGGATGCAGACGTGTGGTCAGAACGTGACCACGCGGTCGTCGGCTGATGGCGTCGGGGGTCGCTCGGCCTGGGCCGCGACCTCGGCGTCGAGGACGGCCACGAGATCCGCGCGATGCGGGATGCCGGCAAGCTCGAGGAAGTTCGCGAGCAGCCGGTAGCCGTGCCGCGTGAGGATCGATTCCGGATGAAACTGCACGCCATAGAGCCGGTCGGCCTCGTGGGCGATCGCCATCACCGTGCCCTGGTCGTCACGGGCCGTGACGACCAGGCCCGCCGGCAGCGACTCGGCGGCGACGACGAGCGAGTGGTAGCGACAGGCCGTCATGGGGCTGGGGATGCCGGCGAAGAGATTGACGCCGTCGTGGTGCATGGCGCTCGTGCGGCCGTGGACCGGCTCGCGGGCCCGCACGACCTGGCCGCCTGCCGCCGCGGCGATCGTCTGGTGGCCGAGGCACACGCCGAGCACCGGCACGCGGCCGCGGAAGGCCTGCACCGCCGCGATCGAGCAGCCCGCCTCGGCGGGCGTGCAGGGGCCGGGCGAGATGACGAGGGCCCGCGGGGCGAGCCGCCAGAGGCCGGCCACGTCGATCGCGTGGCTCGGCACGACGACCGCCGGCACGCCGAGCACGTGGAAGTGGCGGGCAAGGTTGAAGACGAAGCTGTCGCGGTTGTCGAGGACGACGATCATGCGGGCGCCTCCGCGGGCGGCGTCGCGCCGAACGTAGCCAGCACCCGCAGCATGCCCTCCGCCTTGTGGAGCGCCTCGGCATGCTCGGCCGCAGGGTCGCTTGCCGCCGTGATGCCACCGCCCACCGCGAACCTCACGCCCGCGGTCGTGACGACGAACGTGCGGATCAGGAGGTTCCAGTCGGCCGTGCCGTCGAGGCCGACGTAGCCGAGCGAGCCGCAGTATGCGCCGCGGGCAAAGTTCTCGAGGTCGCGGATGATCTCGCAGGCCCGGTGCTTGGGAGCGCCGGTCACGCTCCCGCCGGGAATTGCCGCGTCGAGCGCGTCCAAGGCCGTGAGGCCGGGCCGCAGCCGGCCGGCGACGATCGAGACCAGGTGCTGCACGTAGCGGTAGCGTTCGAGGCGGCAGAGGGCCTCGACGTGGACGCTCTCCGGCAGGCACACTCGCGACAGGTCGTTGCGCACCAGGTCGACGATCATCACGTTCTCGGCCCGATCCTTGGCGCTGCCGCCGAGATCCTCGCCGGCGTAGAGATCGGCCTCCGGGAGCGACAGCATTCGCCGCGTGCCCTTGATGGGGTGCATCCGCACCTTCCCGCGATTCACCTGCAAGAGCCGCTCGGGCGACATGCTGACGATGCTCGCGCCGCCACCGGCGGCGAAGCAGGCCGCAAAGGGCGCGGGATTGAGCCGGCGGCTGCGGCGGTGGAGCTCCACCGGATCGATGGTGGCGGCGAGTGTCATCCGCTGGGCGAGGTTGGCCTGGAAGATGTCGCCCGCGCGGACCAGTTCGATGCCGGCCTCCACCATGGCGACGTGCTCCGCGCGAGAGTGTGTCGTCGTGATCGTCGTGGCGGCGGCCTGTGCTGGCGGCTGGGGCGGCACTGGAGACTCGAGGCGTGTCGCAGGCGCCGCGGCCAGCGCGGCGAGCAGTGCGTCCAGCCGCTCTGTCGCCCGCTGCCGGCGGGCGGTGGGCCCGCGGGCGGGCACGCCCTGCGAGATGATCCAGCCCCGCCCGGTGTCGTGATCGAACCCGCAGACGACGTCGTACAGATGGAGCGAGACGAGCGGCACCTCCGCCGGGGGCGCGACCACGCCGATCCGTGCCAGGCCGCACTCGTAGGAGACGAGCCCCGCCAGGCCGCCTTGGAAGGGAGGGAGCCCCGGGATCGTGGCCACGGACAGATCGGCGAGGAGCATCCGCAGTGCCGCAAACGCGGCCGCCACGCACTCGGCATCCGCCGTCTCGCCCCGCGGCTCCACGACGGCCGAATGGATCGGGTCGGCGGCGATGAATGAATGACGGCCGAGCCGTGGCGCGGCCGGCGCCGGCCGGGCGGCGCCGGCCGGCTCGGGCGCGGCGCCGTCCACCAGAGCGCTGTCGAGGAAGAGCGCGTGCGGGAGGTGCGCGAGTCGCTCGAAGACGGCGAGCGGCTCGACATCGGAAGCGAACTCGGCCACGGCGGCGCCCGACGCCGTGAACCAGCGGCGGGTGATCCAGTGAAACGGCTCTGCGGCGGTGGTCGATTCCGGAATGGTCATGTCAGTCGATGGCCTCGGTCGGACCGCCGGCCGTGCGGGCGGCCTCGGCCGCGGCGCGGGAGGGACCGTGGCCGATCTCGGGCCGCGTGAGGTGGCCCCAGTCGAGGGCCTGATCTTGGCGGTAGTCCTTGTCGAGCGTGAGCGCCGTGACGGCCTTGGCCATTTCATAGCCGAGATAGAAGGCATGGCTTGGGTCGACGTCGGTGCGGCCCGCAGCCGCGAGCGCCTTGAAGAGCGCGAACGGATCGGGGGATTCGAGGTGCAGGCCCGCGCCGACCAGATGGATCGCGCCCCGCTCGGCGAAGATGCGGAAGTTCGGGTCGCGGATCGCCTGGGCGAGCCGGTCGAGCGCTTCCTGGCCGTGGGTTTGCGGCCGACCGGAGCGGAGCGTGACCAGCCGCGGCTCGACATGTTTGGGCAGCGTGCGGTGGACGACCGCGTGGCGGACGAGCGCGCGGGCGAGGCCGCACTCGCGGACGCTGTCCCGGGCCCAGTGGATCACCTGCGTGGTCAGCACCGAGCGGATTCCCACCTCCTGGCAGAAGCCGAGGAGCATGACGTTGACGCCGGACGAGTCGACGTCGGTCAGCTCGGTGAGGTTGCCGACACCCATCATCATCGCGGCGGCGGGAAACCGCCGGCGGACGTCGAGGTAGCGGCCGAGGCTCGCCGCGAACCCGAATCCGATCGGCTCGAGCACGGGATCGAGCCGCATCGGCACGCCGTCCCGCTCGAGCCGCTCGATCGTCTCGAAAAAACCCTCGAGCGTGGCGGGCACGTCGGGGACGACGACGACCTCGCGGCCCCAGTCGGCCGCGGCCACCGCGTTCGTCGAGTTGACGGAGAGCACGAGCTCGGCGCCGGCCCGCGCGGCGGCGGCGATCTCGGGAATCGAGAAGCTGTCGATCGACACGCGGCAGCCCTCGGCCACGAGCATCCGCACGGCGTCTCCCACGCCGGCCCATTCGCTGCCGGGATCACAGCCCAGGTCGATGACATCCGCGCCGGCCGCGCGGAGCCTGGCCGCCTCGGCGCGGAGATCGGCGGCCGCGAGCCGCGGGGCGTGGTTGATCTCGGCGAGGATCTCGATGTCGAAGCCGCCGTAGTCGGCGAGGTCCTGCGACCGCTGGCCGAAGAACTCGTCGAGCCGCCGCAGGTCCTCGGGGCCGCGATCGACCGGCACCGGGCAGACGGCCGCGACCGCGTCGATCTCCCCCTGGCAGCCGCCCGGGATCACGGCCCGTGTCGTGCCCGGCGGCACGGTGAGCCGACGGGCGATCCAGGTTGTCGTCATGAGCGCCGCCACGGTGATCGGCATCACCTGGATCGTGTAGCCGAAGCCGACCCGTGGCGCGAGGCCCTCGAGCACCTGCCGCAGCGAGTGCTCGGCGAGCCGGCCGGTGACGAAGTGGATCTGCTCTGGTGCGGCGGTCACGGGCAGGGGCGGGGAGGGCGGCGGGGCTGAACCGTCTGCCATTCTACCGTCGTCGGTCGCGGCCGCCGCCCGGCCACGCACGCGTATAATCTGGACCATGATCCTCGAAGGACTCGTCACCACCACCGGCCCCGACGGCAGCATGCACGTCGCCGCGATGGGCCCGGAAGTCGATGCCGCGGCCGTCGCCGCCGGCAGGCTCGAGCGGTTCCTACTCAAGCCGTTTCCCACGAGCCACTCCGCCGCCAACCTGGCCCGCGTGCCGGCCGGCGTGTTTCACGCGGTGGATGACGCGCTGCTCCTGGCCCGCGTCGTGGCGGGCGTCGCCGGGCCGCCGCCCGTCAGCCGCCCGGCGACACGCGTGCCCGGCTTCGTGCTCGACGCCGCCTGTCGGGCCTGGGAGTTCGAGGTGACCGCGGCCGACACCGCCGCACAGCGGCAGCGGCTCGAGGTGCGGGTGGTCGCGGTGCACGAGGGGCGGCCCTTCATGGGGCTCAATCGCGGCACGCATGCCGTCGTCGAGGCCGCCATCCTCGTGACACGGCTGCATCTGCTCGGCAAGGAGGCGGTGGATCAAAGGCTCCGCGACCTGGCTCCGCTCGTCGAGAAGACGGGCGGCCCACGGGAGCGCGAGGCATTCGGATTGTTGGTGGCCCGCGTGGCCGCCTCGTGAGCTCGAAGTCCGGAGACCAGGACGCTTTCCGTATGGCATCACTCGTGTCATCGCCGTCGGCCGTCGAGATGCGCACGCCCGCGCGGCTGCACCTCGGCATGCTCTCGTTCGGCGTGCCCGGAGTGCGATCGCACGGCGGCCTCGGTGTGATGATCGATCGGCCGGGCGTCCATCTGCGGATGGCGAAGGCCGACAGCTTCACGGCCACCGGCCCGCTCGCCGATCGGGCGGAGGCATTTGCGCGGGCTTGTCAGGTGGCATGGGGGCTCGGGCCGCAGGAAGCCTGCGCGATCGAGGTGCTCGCGGTGCCGGCGAGCCACGCGGGCTTCGGCAGCGGCACACAGCTCGGCTTGGCGGTGGCCGCGGGCATGCGGCGGCTGTATCCGTCGAGCGATGCAGCGGCGAGCGGGGCGATCGATGCCACGAACAGAGAGACCACGTTCGACGCGGCCGCTGCCATCGCGCTCGCCCGCGGTGTCGGCCGGGGCCGGCGGTCATGCGTCGGCATTTACGGCTTCGGCGGCGGCGGGCTGATTCTCGAGGGCGGGCGACTGCCGGCGGGGGCGAGCGGCGACGCGGGCTTCTCGCCGCTCGTGGCCCGGGTGATGTTGCCGGAGGAGTGGCGGTGCGTCGTCTTCACGCTGCGGGATGTCGCCGGCCTGCATGGCGACGCGGAGCGGCAGGCCTTCGCGACGCTGCCGCCGGTGCCTCGCGAGACTTCCGCGGAGCTCGCGCGGATCGCCCTGCTCGAACTCATCCCCGCGGCGGTCGAGGGCCACTTCGCGGAGTTTGCCGGCGCGGTGACGCGGTACGGCCGGCTCGCCGGTGCGCCCTTCGCGCCGGTGTCGTCGCAATTGCCGTATGCCGCCATCACGGAGCGGCTCTTGGTGCATCTCACCGCGTGCGGTGCCCAGGGGGCGGCGCAGAGCAGCTGGGGGCCGACGGTGATGGCCTGCGCGGAGAGTCAGGCCGAGGCCGAGGCAATTCGAGAGCGGCTCGCCGGCGGCGAGCTTGCCGGCAGCTACGACACGTTGATCGCTCGCTTCGAGTCGCGCGGAGCGGTACTCCGCGATCTCCACAGACAGGACGAGGCTTAAGCCTTCGCGACCGGCAGGCCATAGTCGGCGAGCACTTGCCGGAGCTTCGCGGCGTGCGCGGGCTCGAGGCTCACCAGCGGCAGCCGCACCTCGCCCGTATCGCGGCCGAGCATCGCCAGCGCCGCCTTGATCGGGATCGGGTTGCTGGCCAGGCCGAGCAGGTCGCGGCAGAGCGTGAAGAGCCGGCCGTGGAGCTTGCGGGCGGTCGCGAGATCACTCGAGTCGAAGGCGTCGATCAGCGCCTTCATGTCGGCCGGCACGAGGTTGCCGACCACCGAGACGACGCCGCGGCCGCCGATCGCCAGGAGCGGCAGCGTCATGCTGTCGTCGCCGGAGAGCACGGTGAGATCGGTGGCGGCGAGGACCTGCGAGGCCTGGTCCATCGAGCCTGTCGCCTCCTTCACCATCGCGATGCCGGGAAGCTCGGCGAGCCGGACAATCGTCTCCGGCTCGATGTTGCGGCCGGTCCGCGCGGGGATGTTGTAGACGCAGATCGGGATGTCGACCGCCTCCGCGAGCGCCTTGAAATGCTCGTAGATGCCCTGCTGCGTGGGCCGGTTGTAGTACGGGCCGACGACGAGCGCCGCGTTGGCGCCGGCCTTTGCGGCGAACTTCGTCAGCCGCACCGCCTCTGCGGTCGAGTTGCTACCCGTGCCCGGCATCACGAGCACTCGGCCGGCGGCGGCTTGGATGCTCTCGGAGATCACCCGCTCGTGCTCGTCGTGGGAGAGCGTGGGGGATTCACCCGTCGTGCCGACCGGGCAGATGCAGGTGACGCCGGCCTGTGCCTGAAACTCCACCTGCTGCTTGAGCCGAGCGGAATCGACCGCGCCGTCGCGGAAGGGGGTGACGATCGCGACGGACACTCCGGCGAATCTCTCGGCTCGCGTGGACATCGACGGGCAGGCTCCTGAAGGCGCGGGGGACGCCGCCGGAACCATGCACACGCATGCGCGGCGTTCCGTGCGGCGATCGCCGAGGTTCTTCCCGGCGAAATCCCCGTGCGAAGATATGATTTTCTCGGGCGGGCGGCAAAGGGTGCCGCCCCTGCCGGCGGGTTGACGCCGGAATCAGCCGTTCAGGGAAGGAACGACGTGACGCTCGCGACGATGCATCCGCCATCGGGCTGGCAGGCCCAGCCAGCGCGGCCGCGACCGGCAGCGCTGGCCGCGGCGCGCCGGTTGGCGGCCGCAGGGCCCGGGCGGCCGGCCGTCGGCGTCGTCCTCGGCACCGGCCTGGGCGGACTGGCCGAGAGGCTCGTCGACCGCTGGTCGATCTCGGCCGCCGCGACCGAATGGCTCGCGAACTCGACGGCGACGGGCCACGCGGGCCGCGTCGTCGGCGGCCGGATGTCGGTCGCGTGCGGCACGACGGCGAGGGTGCTCGTGCTGCAGGGCCGCGTGCATGCGTATGAGGGGCATGCCGCGGAGGTTCTTTCACGCGGCGTCGAGTTGCTCGTGGCGGCCGGGGCGGCGACGATCCTCCTCACGAACGCCGCCGGCGGCCTCAGACCCGACATGCGGGTCGGCGAGCTCGTGGTCTTCCGCGATCATCTCGACCTCGTGCGCAGGCCCTGGACGTCGGCCATCGACCGCAACGCCGCGGTGACGAGCCCGCGGCCACGCGCGCGCTCCGGCCGCGATCGCTACGATCACGCGCTCGTCGACCGCTGCCTGGAGGCGGCGCGGCGTGTCGGCCATCCGGCGCGGGCGGGCGTGTATGCGCTCGTGTCGGGGCCGAGCTACGAGACGCGGGCGGAGTATCGCATGTTGAGGAAGTTGGGCGCCGACGTGGTCGGCATGTCGACGGTGCCCGAGGCGGAGGTCGCGTGCCGGCTGGGCGTGCCGGTGGCGGCCGTCTCGGTGGTGACGAATGTCGCCCGGCCCGACGCCCCCGACCGCACGGACGCGGAGCACGTCTGCCAGGCTGCGGCCGCCGCGGCTGAGGGCGTCTGGGCGATGATCGGTGCGGTCGCGGCGGTGGGCCTCGCGCGAGGGAGCGACGCATGATCGTGCTTTTGACCAACGATGACGGCATCGACGCGCCGGGGCTCGAGGCCCTCGAGGCCGCGGCACGTGGTTTGGCCAGCCGGGTGATCGTGGTCGCCCCGCGGGAGCCCCATTCGGGCTGCGGGCATCGCGTGACCACCGATCGGCCGCTCGTCCTGGAGCAGGTGGGCCCCGATCGCTACCACGTCGATGGCACGCCGGCCGACTGCGTGCGGCTGGCATTCGCGACGCTCTTGGTGCCCGCGGGGGGCGATCGGCCGATCGTCGACTGGGTCTTCTCCGGCATCAACGCCGGCGGCAACCTCGGCGTGGACATCCACCATTCGGGCACCGTGGCCGCGGCCCGCGAAGCGGCCCTTCACGGGGCCAAGGCGCTCGCCGCGTCGCACTACCATCGCCGCGAAGAGGCGATCGACTGGGGCCGCGCGGCGGGGTGGATGCAGGAGGTGCTCGCCGACGTGCTCCCGCGGCCCCTGCCGGCGGGCGAGTTTTGGAACGTGAACCTGCCGCATCTGACCGCGGCGCACGAACGGCCGCCGGTCGTCGAGTGCCGGATCGATCCCTCGCCGTTGCCGCTGGGGTACGCGAGCGATGCCGACGGCTGGCGGTATCGATCGCGGTATCACGACCGGCAGCGGGTGCCCGACGGCGACGTCGCGGCCTGCTTCGGCGGCGCGATCAGCCTCTCGCGGGGGCGGGTAGTGTAAGCGGGCTGGCTCGCTTGAGGTCGGGGTTGCCCACGCCCCGTCGCCGGACGATCGCTACGGGCATCGAGTTTTCGCGCCTTCGCCGCCGACCCAGCGTCGGCTCAGGCTTACGGTCGCCAGGCGTCGCCCGGCTCCCATCCTGAGTGGCCTCCGCTCTCTCGAGGCTGACAGCGCTCCGGCATCCATGCCTCCGCTTGTCAGCAACGCCCGCTCTCGGGGCATGGGCAACCCCTTCCGGCTTCGTGAACAGCGAAGACTCAATGGCTAAGTCGAGCGCGGATTCAATAGGCCTCGAAGGCCGTGAGGTCGGCGTCGAAGACGCGGACCTTCGCCCAGCTCGTGGCGTGTTCCGCGATGAATCGCTCGTGCCGCTCCGCGGTCTGGTAGGCGTCGTGGGCGGCGTGTGATTCGAACACGATCACAAGCGCCACGTCGTAGTCGCGGTCGTTGACCTGGCGGTCGTAGGCGGCGCAGGTGCCGACGGCGAAGCCCCTCGTGCCGGGATGGCCCGTGAGGTGCGTGCGGCAGCCCTCGATCAGCCGGGCGGCGGCCTGCGGCGTGCGGTCTTTGAGCGTGAAGTAGACGGAGTGGGCGAGCATCGCGGGGCGGTCCTACGCTGGCGGGAAGAGTCAGAGATTGTCTTGCATCGGCGTCTGGGCGGCGACGGTCTGGCCGCCGGCCGGCGGGTTTCCGGCGTCGCCACGACGGGGCACCGCGGGCCCGATGATCTCCACGACCTCCGTGTCGTCGAGCATCTCCCGGGATTCGAGCGCCGCGGAGAGGCTGTCGAGCTTGCCGCGGTGCTCGGCCAACAGGGCCGCCGCCCGCGCGGCCGCCTCGCCGAGGATGCGAGAAACCTCCTCGTCGATGATCTGGGCGGTGTGCTCGCCGTATTCCCGCTGCTCGTAGACGTCGCGGCCGAGGAAGGGATGCTCGTTGGAGACGTGGCAGGCGACCGGGCCGACCCTCTCGCTCATGCCCCAGTGCGACACCATCTTCCGGGCGATCCGGGTCGCCTGCTGGAGGTCGTTCTCCGCTCCCGCGGAGTATTCGCCGAAGACGAGCTTCTCGGCGGCCCGGCCGGCGAGGATGAAGGCCAGCCGGTTGTAGAGGTCCGACTCGCCGATGTTCATCCGGTCTTCCTCCGGCACGAGCTGCGTGACGCCGAGCGCCCGGCCCCGTGGGATGATCGTCACCTTGTGCAGCTTGTCGACGCCCGGCAGCAGCCAGGCCGCGAGCGCATGGCCCGCCTCGTGGTAGGCGGTCATCTTCTTCTCGCGGCCGGTGAGCAGCTCCTCGCGCTTCGGGCCCATCAGGACCTTGTCGCGAGCGAAGTCGAAGTCGGAGGAGTCGACGGCGGCCTTGTCGTGCCGCGTCGCCCAGAGGGCGGCTTCGTTGACGAGGTTGCGGATGTCGGCGCCGGTCAGGCCCACCGTGCCGCTGGCGAGCCGGTCGAGGTCGACGTCGGCGGCGAGCGGGACGTTTCGCGTGTGCACCTTCAGGAGCGCCAGGCGGGCCTTTTGGTTGGGGCGGTCGACCGTCACATGGCGATCGAAGCGGCCGGGCCTCAAGAGCGCGGGGTCGAGCACGTCGGGGCGATTGGTGGCGGCGAGGACGATCACCGACTCCGACGGGCTGAAGCCGTCCATTTCGGAGAGGATCTGGTTGAGCGTCTGCTCACGCTCGTCATGGCCGCCGCCCAGGCCGGCGCCGCGGACGCGGCCCACGGCGTCGATCTCGTCTATGAAAAGGATCGCCGGCGAGGCGTCCTTGGCGGTCTTGAAGAGGTCGCGGACCCGCGAGGCACCCACGCCGACGAACATCTGGATGAACTCGCTGCCAGAGATCGAGAAGAAGGGCACGCCCGCCTCGCCGGCGACGGCCCGGGCCAGGAGCGTCTTGCCGGTGCCGGGCGGCCCCATGAGGAGCACGCCCTTGGGTACGCGGCCGCCGAGTCGCTGGAACTTCTTCGGGTCTTTGAGGAACTCGACGATCTCCTGGAGATCGGCCTTCACCTGCTCGAGCCCCGCCACGTCGGCGAACGTCACCTGCTTGTCGCCGGCGCCGTAACGCTTCGCGGGCGACTTCGAGAAGCTGCCCAGGAACCCGGAGTTGCCCAGCGGGTCGCGGGCCCGGCGGAGCGTCATCCAGAAGCCGGCCATCAGGAGCAGCGGCACGAGCATGTAGAGGCCGAGCAGAAAGCCGGTGCCGTCGCTCGGCTGGCGGACGGTCGTGCGGACGGAGTGATCCAGCAGGAGGGTCGAGAGGCCCTCGCCGAGGTATCCCGACAGTTCGAGACGGAAGGCCTTCGACTGGCCGATGGCCGACGTGCGGTCGGTGGTCGGGACGCTGCGAAACTCGCCCACGAGGGAGTTGCCGATGATCTCGACGCTCGCCACGTTGCCGGCCTTCACCTGGCGGACGAACTCGTCGTAGCTGATGGCCGTCGGGGTCGCGGCCTGCTCCCGGGCGAAGAGGACCGCAAGCGCGAGGGCCCCGAGCGCGAGCATGATGAGCGCCGGCATGTTGACCGGCTGCCCGAAGAGGGTCGGCGGAGTCGAGGGGCGCTGCGGGGCCGGGGCGGTGTTCATGGGGCGAAGGGTTCCTCGAAAGAGGGCCGGGCACGGTGCGGGAACCGCGCACAAGCGGTCAAGTAGTGTAGTCTATGGTCCTGGTTTCGGCAGGGCTGCCACGGACCGATCGCGTCCTCGCAATGCAGCCCGTGGCGACACCCTCGCAGAGTTTTCGGGCAGTCATGGACTCGAACGTCTCCGCCCCTCGGCCTCTCCGGCGCGGCGTCGTCGCCGTGGCCCGGCGCGGCGAGCTCTTTCTGACGATTCGGCGGGGCGAGAAGGTCGCAGCACCGGGGCGGCTCTGCTTTCCGGGCGGTCACATCGAGCCTGGCGAAGAGGAGCACGAGGCGGTCGTGCGCGAGTGCCGCGAGGAACTGGCAGCCCATGTCTCGCCGCGGGCCTGCGTCTGGCGCAACGTCACCGACCGAGGCGTGGCGCTTGCCTGGTGGACTGTGACGGTCGCCGACGAGGCCGAGTTCGTGCCGCATCCGGTGGAGGTGGCCGAGGTGCTCTGGCTCTCGGCGGCGGAGATGCTTGCAGATAGCACGCTGCTCGAAGGCAATCGTCCGTTCATCGAGGCGATCATCGCCGGACGAGTCGACGTCTGATCGGGAGAGGCCGGGAAGTCGATCCCGCAGCGTCAGTCGGCGCGGCCCGAGCGCCGACTGCGGGCCGGCGGCTCCTCGCCATCCTTGCCGAGAATGAGCCCCTGTGGCGATTGGGGCGGCGGCAGTGTCGGCGGATTCGCCGCGGCGTCGAGCATGGCGCGAAACCGGTTGACCGGCGGCTGCGCGGGTGTGGCCCGCTGCGCTCCTGAGAGGGCCGTGGAAGGAACTGCAGCAGGCGGCCGGGCGGCGATCGCTTCAGGGCGGTTAGCAGCGGCCTTGAGCCACTGTTCGAGCGTGGCGCGTTCGGTGGTCGTGAGCGGTGTCATCACGAGGCTCGATGTGCCGGCCGACGCCGGATGGCGGGCGCTGATCGTGGCGAGGAGCGCCGCCGGGCTGCCGGTCGGCCCCAGGGCGGCGAGCAGAGTCTCGATGTTGGCGAGCGTGACGCTGCGATCGATCTGACCACGGACGTCGCCGCGATTGAAGGTGGGGGAATGGGCGGTGGGCCCGCCATGGCAGGCTCCCGCGGCGCACTTGTTGAGGATGAGCGGCTGGACCTGCCGGGTGAACCGCGTCATGAGTTGGGGTGGCAGGTCGCCTGCGTGTGTCGCTGTCGGGGCGAGGAGCAACACCGTCGAGATGACACCCAAGAGGTATTCGCGCCGGTGAGGCGGCCGATCGCACGAGCCTCGGCGGTAGGACGGGAGCGGCGGCGTGACGACCCGGTGCATGGCAGGCGATCCTCGGGCGGAGCCTCGGGAAAGGCGGCGGGAGGGTAGGAGCCGCGGGCGTGGGCAGCAAGATGGGCTGGTGGCGGTGGTGGCGAGCGGCTACAACCGCGGCACAAATCCCTCGGTTTTGCGGCGATCCGCCGCCTCGCCCCGACTTTTGGAGAAGAGATCGAATGGAGCGGACGTTCGTGATGTTCAAGCCCGACTGCCTGGAGCGCGGGCTGCTCGGTCGGATGGTGAGCCGTTTCGAGGAGAAGGGCCTGAGGCTCGTGGCGATGAAGATGCTTCGCGTCACCCCGGCCCTCGCCAAGCAGCACTATGCCGAGCACGTCGAGAAGCCGTTCTATCCGCAGCTCGAGCAGTTCATCACGGCCTCGCCGGTAGTGGCCACGGTCTTCCAGGGGCCGGAGGTGATCCGCGTCGTCCGCGACATGCTCGGGGCGACGAGCGGCCTGAAGGCGGCCCCCGGCACGATCCGTGGCGACTTCTCGTCGAGCCGGCAGATGAATCTCGTGCATGCGTCCGACTCGCCCGAGTCGGCCGCACGCGAGATCGCGATCTACTTCAAGGCTGACGAGATCCTGGAATGGGATGCAACGCTCTCCTGCTGGCTGCAGGCGGTGGGCGAGTAGAACGCGGTCGTGGCGACAGGTTTTTCAACTTGTGGAATGCTGGGATGCCAGGGCGCCGGTGAGGTGCCGCCCACGCCCCGTCTCCGGACGTTCGTTCGGGGCATCCTGCCCCTCGCTCACTCGGATGCTGACGTCGCTGCGCCATCCTGGCTGCGCTCGTCATCATACGCCGGCTCTCGGGGCATGAGCGGCACCTCACCTCCCGCATGAAGATCAGCGGGCGACCTGAGTAGATGCGTCAGGCCCTCCGAGCTTGGCGCGGGATGAGACTTCGCCCGTGGCGACAAGTTTTGCCGTCTTCACGGTAAGCCTCGGCATCCTGCCGACCTTACCTTGGCGAGCCTCCGCTCGCTGGTGCTGACTCGGCTCTCCGGGCCTGACGCGGGGCGAGTCTTCTCCCGTGGCGACAAGTTTTTCAACTTGTCGAATCCGCGCCGCTCGCAAGCAGCCCGCGGCGGCAGCTCGAGAGGCGGCGGTCGTGGTCAGCCAGTCAACTGGCCGGCGGGCGTGTCGGCGGCGAGGCGTTCGATCATGTCGCGGCAGGCCCGTTCGACGGCCGTATGCCATTGGTTGGCGGCCAAGCCTGCATTCATCTCGGGGCGGGAGTGGGCGAAGATCACGTCGCGGGCGCTGACGACGAGAGCGCCCAAGCCGTCGGGATGGAAGGCGCCGCGGACGTCCGAGGCGCGGCCGCCCTGCTTGCCGAAGCCGGGGACGAGGATCCAGGTGTGCGGCATCGCATCTCGTAATTCGTCGAGTTGTCGCGGCCAGGTGGCGCCGACGACGGCGCCCACGGCGCCATACGTCGCGCCCGCGGCCGTGCTCGCGGCGAGCTGCTCGACGCCCGTGGCGACGTGCTGATAGATCGTGCGGCCGTCGGAGACGAGATCCTGGAAGTCCTTGCTGCCGGGGTTCGAGGTCTTCACGAGGACGAAGATGCCGGCGTGGCGCTCGGTGGCGACCTTCACGAAGGGCGAGATCGAGTCGAGGCCGAGGTAGGGATTGACGGTGAGGGCGTCCGCTCGCCAGGAGCCGGAGAGCCAGCCATCGGCATAGGCTTCGGCGGTGGAGCCGATGTCGCCGCGTTTGCCGTCGGCGAGAACGAGCAGGTGCCGCGAGCGGGCGTGGGCGATGACCTCGCCGAGGGCGGTCATGCCGTGGGGCCCGAGCATCTCGAAGCAGGCGAGTTGTGGCTTGACGATCGGCACGAGCGGCGCGACGACGTCGATCACCTCGCAGCAGAAGCGGGCGTAGATGGAGGCGAGGTCCTTTGGATCGGCGGCGGTATCGGCGCCGAGAGCGGGCGGGAGTTGGTCGCGGCGTGGGTCGAGGCCGATGCAGGCGACGGAGCGGCGGTCGCGGATTGCGGCGGTGAGGCGGGCGGAGAAGGGGATCGATTCGGCGGGCGTGTGGGCTGCGGTCATGGGTGTGGCGTCGAAGGCGGGGCGAGGGCGGAGAATCGGCGGATACAGGGACGCGGCGAGAGCAAGCGTCCCGAAGCCGTGTTGTACGGTGGATTCGTTTGTGCGATAGTGTGGGGGCTGTCGGCGGGCAAAGCGAGAGCGGAGCCTGCCGTGCGGTGGATTCGGGGCGTGGCGCAGTCTGGCTAGCGCGCTTGACTGGGGGTCAAGAGGTCGCAGGTTCAAGTCCTGTCGCCCCGACTGGTTGGTGGGCCTAGGAAACAAGGCCTTTTGGATTTGCCGACGTTCGGCAGTGCTTCACGGAAGAGCGTGAAAACGGGGAAAAGAAAACGGGGAAATCCCGTTTCCCCGTTTTAGGCTCCCGGAGCACTGAAATGGGACGCAATCGCAGGCATTCCCTGCCGCAGATGCGGCTGCACTCGGGCTCCGGACACGCCCGCGTCCGGATCAACGGGGTTGAGCACTGGCTAGGCCGGTTCGGCTCTCCCGAGGCACAGGCGGCATACGACCGACTGATTGCCGAGTACCTATCCAACGGCCGCAAGGTTGCGGCCAAGGTCAAGGCCCCACGGCAGGAAGCTCCCGAAGCTGCACCGTCCGTAGCGCAACGAGAGCAGGCGGCCGCGCCAGAACGTCCGGAACCCCAGCCCGTCAGCATTCCCGTCACAAGCGAACTCACGGTGGCGGAACTCTGCGTCCTGTTCATGGAACACGCCAAGACCTACTACAGGCTCTCCGATGGGCGGCTCTCAAGCAGTTACCACGGGATGCTTCAAGCAGTCAACGCACTGAGGCCGTTCGGCAAGTACCCGGCGTCAGCGTTCGGGCCGCGCTGTCTGCGGCAGGTGGTGGAGCGGCTGGTTGATGGCCCGACCAGATCAGCGAAGCCTCGACCAAGGAAGTCGGTAAATCGCGTTCTCAAGCGAATCCGTGGCCTGTTCAAGTGGGCGGCCAGCATGGAACTGGTTCCTGCGTCCTCTTGGCATGGCCTGCTCACGGTGGAGCCCTTGAGGAAGGGACGAACCACTGCACCAGAGCTACCGCCCGTCCGGGCTGTCTCGGACGAGATCGTCGAGTCCACGCTCCCGCATCTGCCGCCGGTGGTTGCGGACTTGGTGCGGTTCATTCGCTATTCAGGATGTCGGCCCGGGGAGGCCTGCGGCATCCAGCCATGCGACATCGAGCAGACCGGAGAGGTGTGGACTTGGCGGTTGGCGACCCACAAGACGGCATGGCGGGAACACGATCGCGTGGTGATGCTCGGCCCGAAGGCGCAGGCCATCCTTCGCCCGTACCTCGATCGGCTGGCCAGTACGCCTGAGCGATATTGCTTCAGCCCTCAGGACAGCGAAGCCCAGCGGAATCAAACGCGCCGCCAGGAACGACGGTCACCAATGACTCCCAGCCAGAAGGCCCGCCGGGCATCGACCAATCGCAAGCGTCCGCCGCGTGAACGCTATGAGGATGACACCCTCAATCGGTGCATTAGGCGAGCTTGCGAGAAGGCTGGGGTGCCACGGTGGACGCCGCTGCAACTACGCCACGCTGCCGGTACTGAAGCCCGGAAGGCTGGTGGCGGACTGGATGCAGCGCAGGTGAGGCTTGGCCACAAACACGCCAGCATCACGGAGGTCTATGCGGAGCTATCCCGGGAGAAGGCTGCGGAGTTGGCGCTCAAGCTGGGGTGACATCATCGCTCAATGAGCGTTTCCACGCCGAGCGATGAACTAGCGGATAGTTGAGATTTGCAGATCACCCGGGTGCGCCAAGTTGAGCCGGACGCGGAGAGCTACTGGTTAGCTGATATGGGGCCTGTTGATGGGGCGATTTAGGAGTCGAACGGAGGCGTTGGGGGGGCGTAGCGGGGGCGTAGCGGGGGCGTAGCGGGGGCGCCCGCGACGATGTCGCAGGGCAGCTTGGGTGCCGCTTTGGTGGACAGCTCGTTCATGTGGGCTTCCCGCTGCGACTCGGCCCGCCAGCGTGCTCAGGGAAAAATCGCCTCAAGATGGGAGTGCGGCCATATAGCCGTTGGAAGAAAGGCATGATCATCGTTATGGCAAAGACTGCGAAGATCGCGGTGATGCCAAAGGTGGCGTTCGCCCAAACCGCGTGAAACTGTGATCTGCCTTCTGGTGCATTTGCAGCCCAGGAGGCCTCGACGGCATCGAAGGCAGCGATAACTGTCTGCATGACGCCCATTATGGCGAGAATCAGTCCCAGACGGTTCAGCCGCCACTCACTGACTTCCTGCTCTTCGTCATCGAGGAGCTGAAGCAAATCGCCGGTGCTCTCCCGCCGTCGATCGATGCGGAGAACCTTCTCCATAGCCAGACGGATCGCTCGGTCGTCAGGTGTTTCCCCCGCCCGATTGGGCCGGGCGTGATACTCGGAGATCGCGTTGATGAAGTGCTTGCGCAACTCACGGCACTTTGCGCCGCTGCTCGGCAGGGTCTCGTTTACCTGATTGCGGGCCTCCTGCTCGATGGTGCCCAGTTCGTGGTGCAAGGAAAGGAGCGTTCCGATGGATCGTGAGGGCGGAGCCGCTGCTGCGTCGGTGGCCAAGAGCACCAAGGTGTGGCGTGGCCCGATGTAGGCTGACCCACAGACCAGTGGAAGGGGCTTTGGGTTCCCGGAGACGAAGTCCCTCAGGGCAACGGTGATTCGCTCGGGAAGCCAGCCCGCGTGGACCTTAACGACGGCGATCGCATAGCGGCCGTCGGCCATCGTTGCCGTGGTGCGGAGAAAGTGCTCGAGCCGTTGACCTTGTGGCGGCAGTTGATCTGCGTGCAGCGCCTGCCAGTCAACGCCCGTCCAATGCCAAGCGGCCGCAGACTCGCAGAGCGGATCCCAAAATTCCGATTGCAGAATCGTGGTTACCTCCGCCGCCGAGAGCACCGAGCCGTCTTGAGGCGTGTCCACGATTGTGTGGTGATGCCCGCGACCGTCATACCACGGGTCTGCGACGTGTGGGTACTCAGGGAAGCGAGTCACGCCGTGTCGTGTGACTGGATCTACACCGAGCGATTGTCGGCGGCGTTGCTCGGCCCATTCGAGCGATGCCCCAAGACCTTCCAGCGTTGCACGGGAAGCGCCTGGAGTGATGTCGGCATCTGGGGACGGGTCGATGGAAATCACCCAGTGGTGACGGGGGACCGTTATGCCCTTTCGGGCGCGACGCGGCTTCTCGATGACCGTGAGCGGCGTTGGCGGGATGTCCGCCCCCGCGTTTCCGAGCCTCAAGTAAATCTTGTCGCAGGCGATGGGCTGAGTGTTGCACACACAAGCCACCTGCCCGCATCTGCACGCCACGAGCCGCCCCGCCGGCAGCGCAACAGGCTCGTGCGAAACCGAAGGCAGGGTAACCGAGCCAAGAAAGTCATAGCGCTCCTTGGCCTTGGCAAATCGCTCGGCGTCCTGCTCCAGGCATTCTCCTAGTGCAGTTGCGAGTGGGGTGCTCCTGAGATCCTTCCTGGCCGCTTCAGCCGTAGCATTCGGGATCGTGAGCCACAGGTGCACGAGGTGCATGCCTAGCCGCAGCGCAAGTTCGTCGTCTGAGATCTCGACGGCTTCGTGGGCCGACGCAACGCCGGCGACTTCAGCAAGATTATGAAGCCGCGTGTTTGGCAAGCCGGGGGAGTCCGGCCTGACGTTCTGCAGCATGAGAATCAGGGGGTAGAGTTCAAAGCGCTGGTCCGGCAGTGCAGGCCGCTCGAGCCCCCCATCGACGCGATCGGCGTAGTCGACAAGTCGCTCGTGACCAGCCGGAAACATCCCTTCGGCCACCAGCGATTGGACGAGATACGTCGTCACGATCGAATCGAAATCCGGGCTGCGGTGCATGACGATCGACGGAGTCCACGACCGGCCGCAGATCTGCTGCAGGCGATTGGCGGCGATCCAGGGGGCGACGAGGTGCTCATGGACGAAGCCTGGATGATCAACGACGAGCCGGGCCGAACTGCGTTTTCCGGCGTTGGCATGGTGGTGGTCGATGACTCCCGGCTCGAGGCGGCCGCCGACGTCGATGAAGACGGTGTCTGCAAGCGGGTCAACGACGCTTCCCGCCGGGAGGAACGAGTACCGCCAGGTCACGTTGAGCCCGAGGTCCGTCGCGGCGCCGGTCAGTCGGAAGGAACGTTGCATCGTGTGAAGGCGGGCTTTCAAGGCTTACAAGGGGTGGAGGCAGGTCATCGTGGACGCAGCTGCATGATCGGAGCCGGGGAGTCAGAGTCGAGTGGCTGGCTGCGCAGCAGTTCCCGGTCGTAGCGGAGCCGGTCGCGGAAGCGGCGGAGGCGGTCGGTGTCGCGGGGGCCGATGCCGCGACGAAAGTGGAAGACGGCGTTTCGCAGTTCATTGATCGCGTTGAAGTCGAGCTGCAGGATCTCCCGTGGCTGATTGAAGACGGGATCGAATCGCGGCCAGTGGTCGGCGTCGAAGATGACGTGCCCGTACTGGGCGAAGGAAAAGTCTTCCAGTTCCTTCACCGTTCGGCTGCGGGCCTTGAGTCGCGCGGCCTTGGTCATCTGGCCGATTGCGTAGGAGATCGTCTTGGCAGCGGCGGGCGGGACATCAGCGGCACAGTCGCCCTCGGTGAGGCGTTGCAAGGCCTCCGCAGCCCGCGATTCCGGCTCGTCGGACGAATCGGAAAGCTCCTTCATGAGCAGGAGCAGCTCTTCTGACGAGTAGAGATCGCGAAAAAGATCGCGGATTTCGTGCTCGATCTCGAAGATCAGCACGAAGGCTTCCGCAAAGTCGTTGAGCCGCCCGTAGATGTCGGTGAGCGTCAGAACACCCAGAAGATTGTCAGGCGAGCCCACGAGGGCATAGTCGGTTTCTTTCCAGTCCGTCTCCGTATCGACGTACGTGTCGGGGTCGAGATACTGGGGCTGGTCGAGCTCGGTATGAAGCACGCTGAGCGATGCGAAATCTACTTCAAGCGAGTAGATCTCGCTGAGCCTGCGACCGAACGACTTCCAGGAGAACACGCCCACCACGCGGCCACCAGAATCGAGGACGGGCAGCTGGTCGTAGCCCGAGTCAGCGAGCCGCTCGAGGGCCGAGGCCACCGGCTCGACATCCCGGATCGTCTGCACCACTTGGCCCTCCGGCAGGAGAATGCGGGCGGGGCCGAACGGCCCGGGCCGTCGCCGAGGCGTTGGCAACGCGTGGCGAGCCGGCAGCTGCGAGGGGGCGTCAGGAGGTCGTTGAGAGAAAGCCACGGTGCGTACTCAATTTGAGGACTCTGAAATATCGAAGTCCAATTCAGCCCCCGATTTGCGGAGCGCCACAATGAGCGAGCGGGCCTCATTCTGCGCTGCCGCTGCATCATCATTGTGACCAGCTTGTTCATGAATGGAAGCGTTGAGACGTAGCACGCGAATCAGTGTCTGTGTTGCGTCAGCTCGTTGCGGGTGCAGGGCGACAAGCCTACGAAGGTCCTCCGTGTTCTCCAGCGACCCCTGAAGGGCTGATTGCGGATCGTCGGGCACGGTCAGCGCCGCAAGGGAAAGTCGAGACTCTCCGAGTTGCAATGCCCAGTCATATCGCTCTGAATGAGCTGCGATGAGTGTCTCCAGGATGCGTGATGCATTGCGGAGATCGTTCAGCGCGGCTGCCTTATCGCTGGCCTGGATGCAGCTGGCCCGGGTCGCAATGATGTCGGCCATGACCGCCTCTTCGCGCGGGGTGACGACGCCGGTGTCCATGATGTTCTTCAGCATTTCGATTGTCGCGCTGCATATCCGCGCACCATCGATGGGCTTTCCAGTTCGTGCGATGGCTTCCCCATGGGCGGCATGAAGTGCCGCCCGCAGAATCACGACATCCCGTGTTGCTGCGGCTGCTGGAGTCCGGTCTAGCGATTCAAGCCCGGCGACCGCAGCCGCTGCGGCGTCATCATGGCGGCCCAATCGCGTGGAGCGGTCGGAAGACACGAGCGCAGCCATGGCGGATGCCCGCGGCCACTGATCCGATGAACGTTCGGCGATCAGCCGTTCCGCCTGGGCAAGAGCAAGGGCTGACTTTTCGAGGCTTCCCGAGGCGACGTACGCCTCGGCAAGCCTAATGTGCACCAGGGGCAGCGCTGTCGGCGTGCCTTCGGCCTCGAGCCGCTCACGTTCGATGCGGGCCTCGTTCAAGGAAGTCGTGCCGGATGTCACGTCGCCAAGGCTTAGCAGCAGGACGCCGCGAGCAGCGACGGCGTCGGAATGCATGATCCGCCAGTTGGTGCGAGACGCTGGATTGGCGTCGTTTTGGACCCTCTCGGAAGCCGTGGCAATTACTTCCTCGAGTTTCGTCAGCGCAGCTGCGCTGTCACCGTTTTCTGCAAGGGCCATTCCCAGGCTGCTGAGGCTGTTACACAAGGACTCGGCAAGTCCAGAAGACGCGTCATTGCTTGCAAAAAGCTCTTGCTTGATCCGTATCGCCTTCTGGAAAGCTGCTATTGCCTTCGCACACGATCCGAGCAATCGAAGTTCCGTCTCGCCCATCGCGTGATACCCATTGGCCGTCGTCATCGGCCACGCAGGCAATTGCGTGGTCGGGGGCTGTTTTCGACGCTCTTCCAAGTTCGCCGCAAAAACCGCTCGCCAGGCGTCGTGCGTCTGATTAGCCTCCTTGATCCAGCCATGCGTGGCGTCGAATCGCGCAAGCGAGAGCCCCGCAGTCATAGCCTGTTGGAACTTATCCAAATTTTCGGGGTCGTTTTGAGAGAGGCCAAGGTCTATCTCAAAAGATTCGTCGAAAAGCGCCCTGGCTGGCTCGATGCGGCCGAGCATCGCCTCAGCATCGCCCAAGTACCGCGAAGCGGTTGAATAAAGACGGAGTACCCTTGTCTGCTGGGATGGCTTGGAAAGAAGATTCTGGTAGGCCTGTCGAGCATCGGCGAATGAATCCCGAGCGGCTGTGTAATCATGTATTTGCTGGCGTGAAAAACCGAGCTGCATATGACAATCCGCAATTACTTCCAAAGCACTGCCATCACTCAGCGCTTCCGGGGGCAGGGTAAGAAGCATTTGCAGAGCGCCTTGAACCATGTCGATCGCAAATTGCGGCCGTCCCGAACTTCGCTCATGAGAGGCGATCTGTGCAATGCAAATGCCATTCTCGATGACATTGTCGATGTCGGTTGAAGCCAACTTTCTTGCGTTGGAATTCGCTGCAAGTGCTAACTCGAGCGCCGCCCGCGCCGCCACACTGTCCCCGCTCGTAATTTCCACATCTGCGATACGTCTCTCGATGCGGCACAGCATCTGGTAGCCGAGGTCTCGATGCTCCGGCCATCGCTCAAGGCCTTTGGTCACAAACTGCGCCGCCTTGCTGTATTCCTCAATCGCTTCGCCGAAGGTGCCTCGCATGCTCGCGGTATCGCCAAGTGTTGTGTGAGCAGCAGCGCGATTCTTGAGTTCGTCGAACGAGGAGATGGCTGCGGGAGCGCCAGCTTCGTACCGGGACACCGCCGTAGAAAGTCGGTCCATGATGCCTTGCTGTTGCAAGGGCAGGAGATGGGCCTGCATGATCTCGAGAAAGCCTGCCAATTGTCGCTCAGAACGGTTCCGGGCGGCGATCGCCGCCGCGCGTGCGTTGAGCGCCCATGCGGCGACGCCCGTCATGGCGAGCAGCACAAGAGCGGAGCCCAAAGCGATTCGAACAGCGCGTTGCTGACGCCGCTGCTGGTCTCGTCGCCGGAGAGAGTCCAGTCGCACTCCCAGTATTCCGGCAAGAATCTTCAGAACCGCGACATAATAGCCGTCGCCTACATCACGCGCGTCAGCAGCGAGCGGCTCGGTGACACGAAAAGCCTCCGGAAAGCATTCTGCGTTGTCGCCAGCGTGCGGGTCGCCGCTAACGATAAAAGCGACGACGGCAGCGTCACCGTGTCGATTGCGGAACTGTGCGATATCTTCGGCGACGCCGGCATCACGCGCTGCCGCGGGCGAGCAGATCGCGATAAGCCAACGAGAGGCGGCGAGGGCGTCTGCAGTGTGTGGCGTCACGTCCGTCCGCAGCACAACGGGCTTCAGTCGGGCCGGTGCAGCATCTCCGCTGGGCGTCGCTATGCCCCGCAGGTCCGTGGGCACGCCGTAGGCTTCGAGGCGTCGCCGCAGGCGACGGGCATGCGAAAGATCGCTCGGCGAGTGCGTGATGTACGCCCAATAGCGATACGACGCGTTATGTGATTCAGACTCAGCCGGTAAGACGTCCATGCTATTCAGCCTCCAGAAGCCGGAGGAGTGAGGCGGCGTCCCGGTGCGATGGATGCTCGCCGTCTTTTGTCATGGTTTTCAGGAGGTCTCTCGCCTTGGCGAAGTGAGCCTCCGCTTCAGCCACGTGGCCGTCGGCGGCGGCGAGCTTGCCTCGTTGGTACGCCTCTTTGGCCATGTCGATCGGCAGTTCCTGCGGGGCCGTGCCGGCCTTCAGAAGCTGTTCGCCGAGCTGCTTGGCTCTGTCGCACGCGGCCAAGGCTTCCGCGTGCCGCCCGAGGGTCCGCAGGCCACCGGCGCAGTTGATCTCACAGACTGCCAGAACCCGCTCCTGCAGCGGGTTTCCTGGAGCCCGCCGACAGAGTTCCTCGAGGACTCGTTTTGCTGCCGAAAAAGACTCGAGCGACGCAGCTACCTCCCCGCCGTTGAAGAGCGCTTCGCCAAGGTTGTTGTCGCTGATCGCGGCGAGGAAAGCCCGGTAGGAATCGCCGCTATCAACAGCTGCCACAGCCGCCCGAAATGCTTGGCAGCGTCGGAGGACGTTGATTGCGTCTGCCCACTGCTCTTGGGCAAGGAGTACGGCACCAACGCCTTCGCACGCTGCCGCAATCCCCTCGAGTAACTCAGGATTGCGGCGGTCCGCGGCCAGTTGGGTTTCGGCGATACCGAGTGCCTTGCGATAGGCTGCCTCTGATGTTTCCAAGTCGCCAAAAAGATACTCCAGCTCGCCCCGGCTCATGCTCAGTTCGCGCTCGGCCTCGTCGAGCATGTCGTTCACTTCCTCGGCGCGACCAGGTCGTTTCGCTGCTTCAAGCGAGGCGGCTGCCTGCCGCAGCGCCGCACGAGCAGCGGGGGCATCACCCTGTGCGGCGTGTGCGCGAGCCTCTGCGGCGGCAACGCTGATCAGCTCTCGCTCTGCAAGCGGCTGTGAAAGCGGATCCCCCAATAACACCTGAAGCCCAGTTGTCTCGCGTTCAAAAGCCTTGATGGCCTGCGAGGTGTCTCCCTTCGTGATCGCCACGTTGGCGAGAATGCGGTGGGCGTCAATGAAAACATGCGCGTCGGAAGAGTGGGAGGGCGGCTCGCCATCGGGCAGGCCGAGCTGGGTCAGGGCTTGCTGGCACAGGCGGCTGGCTGAATCGGTCTCGCCGCGCTTCATGTGCAGTGAGGCTTCGTGAAGCGAGTGGCGTGCTGCGGTCGCGCCGGACAGCGAAGAGTCTTCGTCAAGAGATGCGTTGACTTGGCGTTGCACGGCCTCGAGAACATCGGTTCGCCCGATCGACGCCACTAACGGGTATGTCGTCTCAACAGTGAACCGCAGTAGATCTGCATTGCGGCGCTGCTCGAGCATCGCAGCATGTCGCTGCTGCAAGGCGTACCACGTTGCAGCAGCAAGAAACATGGCAAGTGCCAGGCAGCCCACGCCGGCGAGCGAGAGGCGTCTCGTCTGTCTTTGAAGGTCGAATCGTTTGAGGACGTCGAAATCAATTCCACACAGCCGTGCAATGATGGCCAGGGCGGTGTCGCGGGATGGAAAGCGGTCGTTTCCGGCGTCGATGACGAACGCTGGTCCCTCATGAACGGCTGCAGGTGTGTCGGAGCCATCCGCAGTTGCCGGGAGGCCCGCAGCCAGTCTGACTGCGATGACGGCCCCTTCGGGTTGCAGCTCGCGAAACCGACGTACCTCGCGGTTCACCCAGGGTGACTGCGCCGAGGCCGGGGAGCAGAGCACGATCAGATGTCGCGAGTTTGCAAGCGCGGCCTCGAGTTCGGTCCCAAGGTTTGCGGCGGCAGGCAATTCCTCCCGATCGCGAAAAACGGGCTTCAGCTGTTTAGGCAAATCCGCGCCATGGAGTCGGGATGTGCGGCATAACGGTGTGGGGATGCCGTAGGCCTCAATCAGCCCGTGAAGCCGCTTCGCATAGACCGCGTCCCGAGAGCTGTAGCTGATGAAGGCCCAGTATCGGACTGCACGCGAAGATGGCGAGGAGGACATGGTTGTATGTTGATCGGTAGAAAGCCAAAAGCCGTACTGGCGACCGAGCTTCCCGTCAGTCGAATGGGTGGGTGACCTTTCTTGGCGGCTCTTTCTCCGCCTTGCGTGGCCCAGGGAGATGGGCTCCGAGAGCGGGAAGCACGACGAACCACAACGCGACCATCAGAATGGCCGCCACAGCGCACGCCGCGTGGCCGGCTAGGCGAGACAGGCGATAGCACCAGCGGAAGCAAACGTAGGCGAGAAGCCAGTGCAATCCAAAGTGAACCAACTGCAGGAGGCCTCGGAGAAAAGTCAACGGGCTCAGAACCGGGTTGAACTCCTGAATGTCGAAACCCAGGAGGATCGACAGAAAAGTTGGTTGTCGGTCGAACAGGAACACGTATGCCTCGATGGCAAGCCACGAGCCTTTGTTTGCGGCCTGTGTGAGCATGCAAGCCGCGAGATATCGTTCCGCCGCCGTCATGACGAGCATCAGGATGAATGCGGGGGCATAGGCGTATTCCTCGCGTTGCCTCGCTGACTCTCGGGGTGGGCTGAGGCTACAGACGTCAGGCGTTGACACAGCCAAGTGCTCTCGGGAAGGCGCAGGCGGCGGCGGCGGGGAATGGCCGGCCCCGGCAGGCGTCGCCTCTTCACTGATATGCAAGTTCGACGGCGTAGTATTCATTGGGATGTGTTCGCGGGCGCCGTGACGCTGGGTCGGATTTTTCGCCGAACCCGCCGTTTGGCTTTGGCGTTGCCACGAAAGGGCTTCGCGAGGCCGCAGAGCTGAGCGTATTCATGCGGCGCCAGCTTGTAGAGCGGGTCTTTTTGACGTGTGTGTGTTGGCAGAAGCACGTTGGCAAAGCCCGCATTGCGGAGCAGGCGGTCGCCCTCTCGCGTGTGCGCAAAGGCAAGCAGATATCGATCGGGCGCGGGAGGGAAGGCGTCGATCAGGAACTCGATGAACTTGAGTAGCAAGACATCTCGGGCGACGAGCGGCCGATGAATCGGATGCTGTGGATTGCCGAACACGGATGCGACATAGAGTGCCTTGGCTGCGGCATTGCCACTGGCGGGCAGGATGTCGCTGGCCTTGATTTCTCTTTCCGTGCGCTTGCCGGAAAGCAGTGCGGCGGCAGCCTCGTCGGTCAACGGAAAGACATCAAAAAACCCGATCAGCGTGTTGTCGCTATCGATGACGGCAGTGAATATCAACGGGTTGTGCGCCCTCCACTCCCTGTAGTTGCGATAGGAAATGCAACGCTTGTCGAGCGTGCGCCTCACCAGCGCGTTGGCCTGCTCCGCGATGGCTTCGTCGTCGCGTTGGGCAAAGCGTGCCTGATCCAAAGCTCGCTTGACCGCGAGCGACAGCGAGCCATCGTTGTGGAGCGGAGAGGCTTCCGACGGCCCGACGATCCGCGGGAGCAACTGGGACTCGATCCATACGGCGGCAACGCACAATACGCCGATCCCCATCGTTGCCAGAGCCAAGGTGGGCCACCCTGCCTGAATGGAGAAGCCCTCCTTGACGCTGAGTACGAGGCCGAGCGTGGCCGCGAAGTAGCCGAAGGCCTTCTTGATGAAGCCAATCACGACACCGTCCTCGTCATGTACTTGGCGGTCGGCCCGTATGACCTGAGTTTGGTCTCAAGATCCGCTCGTTTGGCTTCCTGAAAGCCATGCCTGCTCCAGAGGGCATCGGTGCCATAGACAGATACGAGCGCCAAGTGACCAATGGCTCTTTTGCGCGCAAGGTCCGCGAGAATCCTTACAAAGCCTTCTGCCGCTTTCTCGCCGCGTGCCTCTGGAAGCACCACAATGTCGTGCAGGTACAGGCATGTCGGCCTTTCGGGCAGAGCCCGCAGAAACTCGTCGAGTGGAGGTATTTGCCACAGGAGCCATGGATGGCTGACTGCGTATCCCACGACGACGTCTCCGCGGACGAGAACGCGACAGCCCTCTGGAAATAGGCCGCATTTCTCCTCGAACACCTCCGGTCGCTCCGGGAGCGTCGTGTGGATCGCGTCTGCGATTTCGTTTACTCGGTCAAGGTGCTGCGGTAGGAGCGGGATCCAGGCGGCTGGACGCTCGTGTGGGGCTGGTGTCATGTAAGTTCCGTTGCGATGGCGGTCTTCTCAGCTTGTTTTGCGGATCAGGACGGAGGAGCCAAACCAGGGGATGACCTCGAACGCGTGCTCTCCGTGGACGGCAAAAGCCAGGGCTGCCCAGATCTCCGGGATCGGAGATGTCAGCGAAGTGCGGAGTTGGTCGAGCTCAAGCATGTCAATCACGAAAAAGCCGGAGTGTTCGAGCGCAGCTGTGACGACGGCCTTGATCGCCTCGTACGATTCACGGGGCACGGCGTGGTCATATAGATGTTCCCGCTGCTTAAAGAAGCTGTCGTCTTCCGTACGCCATCGAGTGGCAGGGTCAACGCCTGGTGGTATGCGGCCTTGCAGGAAGCAAAAACGCACGAAGCACTCCTCGACATCCGCTACCCCAGCGGCAGGCTTTGAGCCCATCAGAAAAGCGGACGTTTCGATCAATTCAGCGACACATCGGTTGATCCCCTCGAGGAACTCTCGGCAGAGCTTGCAGTAGCGGTCGTAGCGCTGCCGGTCGGCCATGGTGAATGCCGACACTTTCTGGTGCGACGTGTTTATGGTCTGCTCGATGAACATGTCCCCGAAGAGCGTCCATTCGTCGGACGTCCATTGCGTGATGCTGTCCACAATATGCTTCTTCAGCACGCCATTGTTTTGCAAAATCTCACGGTAGTGACCTCTCGTGAGTTGATCGTAAAGATTCTGAATGGTGCTGTATGTCGGCTGATTCGCGTTCCGATGGGCGTACTGCTGCGCAACGGCAGGCGTGTGGGCGAAGTAATTGCGCTCGCCGAACAGGCACTGCGTGGTCGTGTACAGGAAGGCACGCAGGCGCCGTTCGACCTCGCACGTCACTCGCTCCACGTATTTAAAGTGATCTTCACGGTCACCGGAGTAATGATCAGTCTGGGCGATTCGGAAAATCTCCAGTTCGGCATCAGTATGGCGTCGAGCATGCTGCCGATACGGCATTGCACGGCCTTCGAGGCAAACGTCCTTGCACAGGTCCACAAAGTGATTCGCCAAGGCCTGAAATACTTCGACGCCCAGTTTGTGTGCGGCCGCGAAGTTCAGCCGTGATGGCTCGGCCTTGAAGGTGGCGAAACGCCGAAACACCTCCGTGATCGCCTCGTCATTACCGATCCAATGGTGCTGCAAGCGAGACTCGGCCGAGAGCAGGCGAGCGCGATCAAACAGTCGGGCAGACTCGTCGAGCGCGAAATAGGCATTGCAGAGCGTCGTGATAGCTTGCTGTAGGCGATCAAGCGTCGGGCCCTGTTGGCCTGACTCCGGCTGGCTCCTCGCCCCCTCAAAGAGCGTCGTCGCGAGGTCAACATTGCTGCGGACGCTCGCCGGCAACTTCATGTCGATGGTCTCGGTCAGGGGATTCAAAGCCTGCGAGGCTGCGCCGGTGACGCTTTGCGACTGACGGCGCGCGAACACCTCGCCGCCGTAAATCTTGAGGAAGTAGTCCTGGGGGCTGTATCCAGTGCGATGCTTCACTCGTTCAAAAGCCTGCTGAAGCAGCGAACGGACGACCCAGCAGTGCGTTGGGCCATAGGTGGGATGGTTTTCCTTGCGTTTCTGAATCAAGTGCTCTTCCTTCAGCCGCATGAAGTAGTGCTTGTTCAGGTCGAAGAGCCGCGACTGTTCGAACACGCCGTCGCTGACGAATGTCTGCACCAGGAGTTCCACGCATTTCGTCGTCTGCTCGCGCGTAAAGCGCTTGAAAGACGAGAGCGTCAGCAGTTTGTTGATAGAGTCCTTGATCGCCGGATCCTGCTCGATCTCGGCCTTGATACGATCCAGATCCGTCTGGCTGATCTCGACCGGCGCATCCACGATGGCGAGGTTGTTCTGCTCGAGTTCCGACACGATGCGGGTGATGTAATCGCGGTACCCGGATGTCGCACCAATCGTGTTGAAAATCTGCCGGATGAAGTCGAGCTTCAGCGTGCGAGGCTTCGCGTCGAACGAGTAGGCTTGGATTCGCTGGTTGATGACGCGGGTGATGCTTTCCGGCGTGAGGTCAGGCATTACCACGGGCGGGCCATCGAGAAAGCCCCCCAGCTTGGGCTCGCGGCGGAGTTCGTCCTTCCAGTCCGGCATTCCGGCGACGACGAATCCCACCCGAAGACCCTCGCGGGCAAAGTCGTCCTTCGTCACCTGGAGAAGTCCGAGGAAACCGAATAAGGCGGGGCTCGCTCCGTGCTTGTGGTAGTCGTCGAGGATGATGAGGATTCCCTTGTAGCGGGCGGCGGTGAGGGCCGCACATGCTTCATGGAGGAACCCTTGATCATCAGCTGTGAGGGTAGCGTCAACCTTTAGTGCAGAGTTGCGCAGTTCCTCGCCCAACTTCGTCTTCAGGCGAGCGACGAATGTATCCATGTAGGCCATATCGGTTGGGGATGGCCGGGCCGACGTGATCCGAATGCTGAGAATGTTGTGCTTGGTGAGCAGGACGTAACTCAGGTAGTCCAGGAACGTGGTTTTTCCGTATCCGAATCCGCCGGCGAGAAGGAACGCAGTCTGGAAGAGACAGGTTTCGTCTTTTTGAAGCCGCGAGAGGATGTCGTCAAAAGGTGCGGTGCGGACGACGACCTGGTCATAGAGATCACGGTCGATCTGGTTGAGTCCGCTTTGGCTACGAAATGGATTGTCCTTGAGGTAGAACCGCTCCCACCAACTCTTGCGGTCGTCCGTCGCGGGGTCGAAATCCGGCTCGGGCTCTTCCAGCGGGCGGTCGAGGACGCTGGGCAATGCCTCGTACTCGGCCTGTTTCTCTGCCAGTTGCGCCTCGAGGCCCGTCAGTTGCTGCTTGACCTGCTCGGTGATCTGTTCCTCTTTGTGTCGCTTCACGGCATCAAACGCACGACCCCTCTGGATTGCGTGAAGCGTCTCCGAGGAATACTGTTCGCTCGAGGCAGCGATGCGGGCAATCAGCTTTTCTTGCTCTCGCTCGCCCATCTCCTTGAAGAATGGTCTTGCTTGAACGAACTCCAGGATGGTTGATTTGGGTTGGCCTTGTGAGCGAAGGAGGTCAACGATCGCCTCGGCAACTTCCTTGAAGCCTGGGTGACTCAGCTTTCTTCCCTTACGGGAGGCATCGTCATAGAACGCCTTGCGTAGTCCTCTGAACGCACTGCGGTCAAAGGTCTCGGCGAGGCAAAGGGGCAAGGCCTGGTCGGCAAACTTCTTGAGGGCTTCTTGGTCGTTCATGAGAAAGCAGATCCTGTCAAACTAGAACGCGGCGCAGCAGCCAGAGCAGAATGCCTGCCACGGCAGCACCCGCAGCGATTAACGCGAGGCGAGCAAATACGGAGACTTGCCTCCGTTTCCTATGAGTGGGCTTGTCACTCCTGTGGTAATAGTGGATGTCCGGCGATGCGGCAGTTGCCGGAGGTAAAGGCAGAGGCCGCCCCGTTTCCATGCTTGGCCGAAGGGACGGAGAGATGTGACTCGGATTCGTGGGAGCTCTTGCGTGGCCCGCAATTAAACGTTCCGAAGCCGAAGGTTTGGCGGGGACGGTTGCGAGCCGGTGGAAGTGCAAGCGACGCAGGGATTCCGGCGGAAGCGAATCGGCAGGGGATTCGGGAAAAGGGTCTTCCCAGAATGTGGGGCGAATGAATGCTGGCCTACCGAGACTGAGGGCGTACTCCCATTCCCGTCGGACGTGCGGCGATCCCATCGAGTTCGAGGACCAAAACAGCTGAAACACGTCAGCCTGGTCGATGAGTCGCAGCAGGCCGTCGTCCCATTTCTCGCCGGCCCGGAGATGTCTCACGTCCTGCAGGAAGCGATCTCCGGTCGTCTCGATGAAATGCTCGAACTGACGCACGACCTCGGCGTCCCGGCGTGAATACGACGCAAAGATCTTCCGATAGGGCGTGGCGTGAATCGCGTCGTCGGTTTGGGCATCGCCGGCGTCGCTATGTGACGAATTCACGGTGATCGCGAGGTCGATGCGGGCGATCAGGATGACGCCGAGATAAGCCGAGATGGAGCCGCGGGCGATCTTGCCGTCGAGTGACGGATCAGCGCGGAGGTCGAACTCCTCCCGGTGGACGTCCTTTTCCCAACGGAATATGCGGGAGTGGGGGTTAAATGACACGCCCGGAACGTCGGGGACGAGCGTGATCTCCGACTCTTTCGGTATTCCTTGCCGGGCATCCGCCGAAATATCTCGGTAATCGGCAGCGGCCGCGCCGAGAAGGGTTTGGGCCTGTTGTCGCACCTGCTCGATGGGGTCGGGCTCATTGGCAGGTGCGTCAGGGCGGCGGTCGGCCAGGTGCATGAACACGAGCAGCGGCATCCATTTGCGCGGCCTCACCGTCTTGGGGCGATAGACGGTGAACTGCACATCGTCGAGTTGGTGGCCAGCAGGAGCAGGCGAGGCGGCGGCGTCATCCTGCTCTTCATCATCGGAGGCGCATGCGAACGCAAGGCCATCGTTCGATTCGTCCTCAAAGTCGGCTGCCGCGAATTCGAAGCAATCGGGTTCCTCCAGTGAGTATTGGTCGGTGGCGTCAAAAGCCATATCGTAACCAGCCGAGCCCTTCTGATCGGGCGTCACGAGGGCAGCCCGCCGAAAGATTTGCTCCTCGGATAGTTGGTTCAACGCATCCGCCAGCGCAACGCCGCTTGAGCTGACGACGTAAATGGGCTGTGCATTGCCTGCAAACTGTGTCAGCGATTCGACATCGTAGCTACCGTCGATGGCCATCGCGATACGCACAACCTCTCGGTCGCTCGCTGCCGCGTTGAACGTAGCGAGCCCTCTCGCGAAATCATCCGTTGGCAAACCGTCGGTGATCAGTACGACGACGTGCAGCACATTGGTGGCAGATGGATCATCGAAGACGTCTGCTGCCAGCGTTAGAGCAGCTCCCATGCTGGTTCCGCCGCCGAGCGGCAAAGGAGGCCAGTCAAGAGCGGCAAGCGGCGTGGGCTGCCGAACGTGCCACTCTGCATCATCCGCAAATCGGATCGCCTGGATCTCGATCCTATCGCCTAAGTCTGCTTGGGCCGAGCCGACCAGCCCGGATCGCATGTCTGCGACAAAACGATCAATCGCTTCAAGGCGGTGGCCCTCGGCCATGGAGGCAGAGGCATCGATGAGGAAAAGCACACGAACGCGGACAAAGTGTTTGGTCATGGGCCTGACTCCTTGGGCTTGTTCCCAAGGGCACGAGCGATCCAGGCGCAAATGCCAACACCACCAGCGGCGAATAATGCGAGGCCGATAAGGCCCGTGAATGAAGGCGCGACGACATCTGGCCCTGGGCCGCCCAGCCATCCCGCCCACCCTTGCCTTGCACCAGCCTGCCGAACGAACGGCAGGCCGAGCCAGGCGTATGCGGTCCACACGCCGCCTGCGATCGCCACAAGGTAGGCAATCAGTTCTGCCTGCCTGCGCCTTTCGTCGCGGACATAGATCCCCGCCGACACGACAGCAACGACCCCGGCCAGTTTGCCGAACAGGCCCATGAGGAGCGGGGCCAGTCTCAGAGCGTCGTCAGCGAGGCCGTTCCTGGCGGCTTTGCCTAAAGCTTGGCCGGCCTTTTCGGCTACCTTTCCCAAAGGTGCGCTGTACACAATGTCCGGCGCCATCGTTGTGGCGCAAGCCAGGAGAACAATGCCTAGGAGTGAACGCGGTGTCATGATGACGCTCCGCATGAATCAGGCGTGAACGGCGGTTGCTTGCCAGTTGCTAGGAGGCCGGCCGCCATTTCCTCTTCGACCCGCGGGCAAAGCCGCTCGTCCGCGATCCGGACGAAGCTCCGGGTGTAATCGGCGTAGTCGGCGACGACATGCCTTTGCAGGCCAAATGTATCGATGGTTGGCGGCGTTCTCGCATGGGGATTTCAGGGCCGGAGCGCCCCCGGCGGAACGTATGTGATACCCCGTTTAAGAGGGGGCGCCAAGGGGTGGCGGGTGATCCGTCGACGCCCCCCCCCCCGCCTACCGGTACGCTGTCCAAAACGGGATGTCTTTCGCCGACGGTAGTACGAGGCTGCGAGGATGACGGACGATTCACTGCTTTCGCTGCTCTCCCGGTACGGACTCGAGGTTCATGCCCCCGGGTTCGGGGCGCATGGCCTCGACCTGGCGGCGCTTGCGGCTGCCGACGATGACATGGCGCGGGAGTTCGCCGACGCTCTCCGGCTGAACATCGGCGACAGGGCGAAACTCATCCGGCTGTGCCGCGACGTGCGGGACGGCCGCGCCGCCTCGGCTGGAAACGCGGCGGATTTCAGGAGCGAAGCGCCCAGCCCGGCAGCGCGTTCGCCCAACGCGTCGACCTTGGCCGCCGTGATCCCGCCCGCCGACACGTCGCTCGAGGAGGACCTCGTCGCTCATCTTCCCACGCCGATCGCTCGGGCTGCCCATGCGCTCATGCAAGCCCGCGACCCGCTGCACCTCGCCGAGGCGATCGAAACGGTCGTGGACACGATGCTCCGCTTCCTCGCTTTGGTCTGCAAGGCCGACTACCTGGCCGCCCCGGCCTGGTACGACGCACGCTTAAACGAACTGTTCCCGAAGCTCGACCGGCCCCAACTCGGAGTGTGGAAGGACTTCATCGACCGCGGGATCGCCGGCGCGGCAGCCGCGGGACACCAGCTGTTTCTCTCTCAGCTGCGGGACACATGGACCCGCACCGAGCACGAAAAGCCCGAGGTGCACGAGGGCTCGATCTGGAACGATACGGGACTCGAGGAGCGACGACGCAATCGTCTCGGCAGACTCGAATGGCTCGTCAACCTGCGGAACGCCTTCGCGCACAACAAGGTGCCACGCCGGGACGTGGAGCACTGCGTCGCCGGCCGCGAGGTGGCCATACGGAGCATCCGTGATTACGGCTGGCTCCGCGAATACGAACTCTGGGCATCCGACGGCAAGGCGATGCTCCTGCTGCAGGGACTCAACGGTCAGGCCGCTCCTGGTGGACCGAGTGAGTTGCGCCGCAGCCGCGGCGTGTCGATGCGGCGGCGGTCCGCGCAGAGCCCCACCGGCCGCCGCAGCCTCGAAATGCCTCCGCTCATCGTCTCCGACGCGATGATCACCTCCGCGTCGCAGGGAGTTGCCGCGACCGCTCTGCTTTTCGGCGGTATCAGCGGTCCCAACGACGTGCAGTACTCCGCTCCTGACGCAGAGGGCGGCGTGCGGCCAGTGCGCACCACCCGGCATCTCGCCGACCTGCGACGACGGCAGGCGGCCAAACGGTTTCCGCGCATCGGACGTGCGGATCTCGACTATGCCGCGCTGTTGGACCGGACGAGGGCCGCTACCGACCGCACGCTGCGAATTCTCGAGGAGACGCAGAAGTATCGCCGCGAGCTCCACGTGGAGCGGCACGAGTATGAGCCACGACTGGCCCAGTGGATCGACTCACCGGTCCCACTGCTGGGCATCGCGGCCGAGGCCGGCGCCGGCAAGACCGGCATCCTGGCGAGCCTCGTACATCGCTGGCGGGAGTCGAGCGACAAGCCGGTGCTATTCCTGCTGGCGCGTGACTTTCAGTCCATGGCCACGATCGACCGCGTCATCCGCGAGACCCTCATGCTCGCCGACGATGTGACCGCTGGCGACGTAGCCGCCGTGCTCACGGGACTCATCGTGGTCGTGGACGGACTCAACGAGCATCCCAATCGCATCGACCTCCTCGACGGCATTCGCGGCCTCGCGCGCAACGCGCTCGAGCGGCATGCGGGACCTCGTTTTGCAATCAGTTGGCGCACGGAAGACGCTGCGTGGATGGAAAATGCGTTGTCGGAAAGCGCGCTGTGGTGGATGCCTTCCTCGTCGGCCGTGCTGAATAGCATCCGTGATTGGCTGACGGCGAACGAGGGCACGAAGAGGGATCAGGAGACGCGTGACGATGGAAAGGTGTCCTCGAGCTTCGTAGGGCGGTTCGGCGAGAAGGCTCCGAGTGACGACGCCGGAATTCCTCAAGGCGACGGCAAGCCTGGGCGAAAGGACTCGGCATCAGAACGTTTGGGCAAATCACGATCCGGCCTGCACAAGGGCGCTTCCGCCGACTCGCAAGAGAGGCGGCCTCTCGTCACCGTCAAATCCTTCGAGGAACATGAAGTCGCAGCCGCCTGGGAGCGGTATCGGACTCTTGACCCGCAGCGAATGGCGCCGCGATTCGAATGGCACCGGCTCCGCGAAGAATGCCCTGAGTTGGCATGGGATCTGCGCAATCCCCTCCGCATGCGGATCGCAATGGAGTGCTACCACGAGCGAGAGTTGCCGGCGCATCTCCGGGTCGAGGAAGTCTTCGAGACTTATCTTGATTCCCTGCGGGGCCGAATGAAGGGCGTCGCGGACCTCTTTGCGATTCTCGGCGAGATGATGCTCGAGACCCGCCAAAATCGTTTCGAGGTTGCCGATCTCGAGCGTCGCGGACGCTTCGATCTCGTCTACGCCGGCTCACCGATGTCGGCGTTCGACTTCCTCGTGAGCGCGGGCGTGCTGTCCGTGCTCGACGAGCAGGGACGCAAGGCCTTCACGTTCACGGTGGAGCGCGTCGCCGAGCAGGTTCTCGGCGAGCACATCGCCTCGCTGCCGGACGCGGAAACAGCGGGCTCCCTCGCTCGGCTGGCAAACGACATTCCCGGCGAGCACCTGATACTCGGTCCGGGGGCCATCCGCGTCGCCTTGCGTCTGCGGGTTGCGACGCAGGGGCGGGACTTCCTGTACGACTTCATCGATGCGCAGCCCATGGACGTCGGCCGCCTGGCGGCCGGTGCGCTTGCCGATCTGGTGGTTTCGGCCGGCGAAGCAGGCGCTGCCTCGATCGCCGAGGAACTTCTCGGTTCGCCAACGAGCGCGGACTTCGAAGCCGCCGCCAATACGGCGGACTTTTTCGCCCGCCGCGACGCGCACGCGGTTGCAATCGCATTCCTCGAGCCGTTTGTCGCAACCGACCGGCTCGTGCAAGTGGCTACCGCCATCCAAGCGGGAAACGTGGCGGTCAAATACGTCTTGTGCCGCATCGCTGCCGCCCAGGCGCCGGAAGGATCTCAGGCTGACCGTGCAACGCTTCTTTCCTCTGCTTCCATTCGTGGCATTGTCGATGCTTTGCGGAGCCTCGCGTCGTTGGATGGGACGGCCTGCTCAGAGCCGCTGTGCGAGGCGCAGATGCAGATCGGAGCGACCCACAAAATCGACGGCCGCCATGAAGAAGCCGCCGCTTGTTTTCGGGAATGCTGCTCACTCGATGCCTTGGCTATCAACCATCAAGACGATCCCTTGCGACGCCGGCGATTGGCCGTGGCATTCGAATTGCTCGGCACCGCGCTCCGTGAGTCCGGAAAACACGACGAAGCTCTTGATGCGTTAAGGGAGGCGATTCAGGCTGGCACAGCCCCCAGCCGATGCCCCGATTGGTCTTTGGCTAACGTGTGGGCCAACATCGCGAACGTTCACCGTAAGCAGGAAAACCTCGACGCCGCCATCGACGCTGAGACGCGCTGCCTCGAGGAAGCTGCCGCGGATGGACGCCCTGAGCAGCTTGCGTCTACTCTGTCGCGCATCGGCGATCTGCACGCGAGCAAGGCCGAGCACGACAAGGCGATTGCTTGCCAACAGCGGGCCGTCGGCCTCGTTCGCGACAGCGGCAACCGCACGTGGCTAGCATACACGCTTCAATGGCTGGGCAACTCCCTTCGCGAGTTTGGCCAGCATGAGGAAGCACTAGCAGCGTATCGCGACGCTATCGACACTGCCATGAATCCAGCCCGCTGCGTGGACTGGTCGCACGCCAGCGTCTTGTACGACATTGTGCTGGTTCATTCATCTTGCGAAGACTGGGGCGCTGCGATTGAAGCTGAGAATGCAGTGATCGATGCTTGTCTCGCTGAAGGATTGCTCGAGGCTGCTGCGCGAGGGGCATCCTGGATCGGCGACCTCTATGCAACCATGATGAGCGATCACACGACCGCTATTGGATGGCAGCGACGCTCGGTCGAAATTGCCCGTCAAAGTGACGACCGCAGCCTAATTGCGTGTTCAATCCAATGGCTTGGCAGTGCTCTGCGCGACGCCGGCCGATACGAAGAAGCGCTTGAAACATACCAGGAAGCAATTCGAACTGGCATGATCCCGAATCGCTGTCCGGGCTGGTCGCTCGCGGGCGTGTGGTGGGAAATATCCACCACACATCGAACCCTCGGGAATTGGGAGTCCTTGATCGAAGCTGAAAAGCAGGTATTGGAAGCGTGCATCACCGACCACAACTCTGAAGGTGCTGCAGAAGCCGCTTCTCGGATCGGCGATGCGTATGTGAGGAAAGATGATCCCGATCAGGCTGTCGAATGGCAACGCCGAGCGGTGCAGTTCGCCCGCGACAGTGGGAGTCGCTATTTATTGGCATGCGCGTATCAGTGGCTCGGCAATGCGCTCCGCGACGCCGGCAAGCACGAAGAAGCGATCGAAGCGTATCGCGAAGCCATCAGCGCGGGCACAAATCCTGATCGCTGCCGCGATTGGTCGCTCGCGGGCGTGTGGTGGGAAATATCCACCACACACCGAGCTCGTGAGAAGTGGCAGTCCGCGATCGAAGCCGAGAAGCAGGGGATGGAAGCGTGCGTCGCCGACCAGGCTCTTGAGGATGCCGCAACCGCGGCATCCCGGATCGGTGATCTTTTCGCGGTAATGGGGCAGTCAACAATCGCCATCGACTGGCAAAGGCGGGCTGTGGAACTGGCTAGCGAATCGGGCAATCGCGTTCTCAGCGCGCACGCTCACGGGTGGCTTGCGAGCGCGATGCAAGCTGTCCATTCATATGGTGAGTCGATTGAGGCAGAGACGAAGTGCCTTGACCTATTCGAGGCTGAAAATCATCCAATCGAAGCGATCAAGGCGGCTTCACGAATCGGGGACCTCTACGATAAACAAAATAATCGCACGACTGGACTCGAGTGGCACCGGCGTGCAGTGGCGCTCGCGCACCAAAGTGGCAGCCGAACGTGGCTTGCGGCAGCTTTTCAATGGCTGGGGACTGCTCAGTTAAATGCCGGGCATAGCCAAGAGGCCCTGAAATCGTTCCAGCAATCGTTAGATGTCGGCATGACGTCAGAGCAATGTCCCGACTGGCGGCCGGCAAGCGTGTGGTCGGACATTAGTTCTCTTTACAGTTCTCGCGAAGACTGGGATGCAGCGATCGACGCAGGCCAAAGCTGTTTCGAACTGTGTTTCAGCGACAAGGCACTCGAGGACGCCGCTTCAACAGCGTTTCGCCTAGGCAACCTGTTTGCAGCCAAGGGGGATCGTGCGATGGCGACACAATGGATGGATCGCGGAGTAGCAATATGTCGAGATACGGGCAATCGCCTCCTGTTGGCAGCTGCGCTAACGCAATTTGGCGACGTCTTGAGGGAATCCCTGCGTTCCGATGAGGCCATCGATGCGTATTGCAATGCCATGGCGACAGTGCAAAACGATCTTAAGCAATGTCCTGAGATAAACGCATTTGTATGGAGCGCACAACTTGCGTCCGGCGTTCACCTGGAGCGTGGTGCTTGCGACAAAGCGCATGCGGTGCTCATGCAGTGCGAGCCTCACATAAACATACTGGCAGCCGATCTGGAGGAGAACCATGTCGATACGGCTGCGGCGTGGTGGGAGAGAATGGCCGAGGTGCAGGAGGCTCGCGGTGATGGCCCCGGCCACCAGCAGGCGAAACGCGAGGCCAGCCGGCTCCGCGAAAGGCTGGCGTGCGGCCAGAACACGAAGGCATGAGAACCCCTGCCATGCGACTGACGTCCTCGAGGCTGTATATGCTGTCACCGATACCATCAAAACCAAATCACGGCTTCAGGAGGCCCTTTGCAGGCTCGCTGCCGCTGGCGGAACCTATGTGATACCCCGTTTACGAGGGTCGCCAATGGATGGCGCTGGGTAGTGCTCGCTCACTCGGTGGGGTACGATTTTTCATCGCTTCAGAGAGCCCCGTGTTTTGGCTTCGAGTCCTGCGTTTCGGCGCTGTGCGTATTTATGGCCGCCTCTCAACCATCGCGCTCAAAGTTGCCACCTCCTGGGCGAGCGGTGCCGAATGGGCCGCGGGTCTTCATCAGTCATTCGTCGAAGAATCAGCAGTTGGCGGCAGCCGTATCGGCTGAGTTGGAAGGAAACGGAATTCGCTGCTGGATCGCTCCTCGAGATATTCGCCCGGGCGAGCCCAACTACGGCAAGGCGATCATTGAAGGCCTGTCGGCATGTCAGGCGATGGTGCTCCTGCTCACGGAACCCTCGAATCGCTCGCAGCACGTGATGAAGGAGGCCGAACGGGCGGTCAACAAGAACATCCCAATTCTGATCGTCAAATTTCAGCCGATCGAGGTCAGCAAGGAACTCGAGTACTACGTGAGCAGCGCCCAAGTTCTTGACGCTACTGCACCGCCGCCTCAGCAGCATCTGCGGCCGCTCCGGCATCGTGTGCGCGACATGCTGGCCTTGGCCAATGCTCCGGCGGCTCCTTCGAGCCTTGCGATAAACGTCGGCGCACGGCCACCACGCAGGCGTTCACGCTGGAAGCAAAGACTCGTGGGCGTCGCCATGCTTGGCGGGCTGTTGTGGGGAGGCTGGGTTTTCGCAGTACCTGCTATCCAAGGGTTTCTGGCGAACCTGACGGTGGCGGTGAGCCGGAACACCGGTGGCTCCGAGTCGGGGGCCAGTCGCCAAAAACGGGCCGACTATCCCGCTGAACCCGTGCAGATGACGAGCAATCGCAGCCAATACGACGCCTCTGAGGATCCACCGCCGCCTGCGGCCGCCAACAACTCCCTGCTGGCGGGCGTCGAGGCAAAACCAAGGTGAATAACGCCTTAGCCGCTTTCGCAAGGTCGCGGCTGGCGAACTTTCATCGTGAGGCTCTGCTCATCACGAAAGTCGGCGAGCCCGAGGCGGGCACGGTGAGCGACAGTGACGTGGAAGTGATGGCGTCGTGCCAAATCCAGCCAAATATGAAGGGCTATCTCGCTTTGGCGAAGGAGTTCATCGGACTACTCGAAAAGAGAGCGGAGCAGCAGGGCGTGATCACGTCAGACGGGCTGCGCACGAGCGAGCGGAATGGGCGAGATGCGCGGCCATATCTCAAGGACATCGCCGCTGGAACGCTCACTGATTGGGGCGGACTGCTCGGCATCTTCGCAAGCGACGTGCATCAGCGGCTTGTCAACCAGCATGCGACCGCGGGTCAATGTCGCTACGTGTCGTTTCCGACCGTGTTTCTCATTTACGACGAGCAGGTTACAGCCGATTATCGGTCCGGGGTCTACAACCTCGCGTGGCAGAGATGGAACAATCTTCTCCAACAGCAAGGCACTTGCATTGTCATCCTGCTCGATTCGGCCAAAAACTTGTTTCGGCACACGACGTGGCGTTGGTTTCATCTAGCGGCGTCTGATTGTGCAACGATCGCGCCGTACGTGCCGATGACGTGTCGGATTGCTTTCACGCTCACCGACTCTGCCGGTGGAAAAGTCGAGAGCGACTACTACCCCCTCAAGCAGTTCGGGGTTGGGCAGGTCGATAACGACAAGATTCTTTCGCTCGCACCTTTTTTCGTGAATGACGACTTTGAACACTACATTCCTGAAGTCACGCTGACGAAGTCCGTCGTCGTGCTGAAGAACGACGTGCGTCGCGTAAAGGATTTTGCCGTAACGATCGAGGAAGTGCTCAAAGCGGGTGAGGCCGCTGGGAATGTGGACTAGGAGTTGTCTGCAAGAGGAGCCGTAGGCCTCTCAGGCACCTATCCGGAAGAACCTACGCCGCCGTGGTCACATGCAGCAGGTGATTCGCAATCGCCTTCGTGATCGGCAATCCGGCGAGGTCTTCGATCCAAAGCCACGAGCCGAGGCTGTTTACTTCCAGAAAGACAATCTCGTCGCAGGTAGAGTGCACGAGATCTATTGCGCCATACGATAAGCCCAACTTGCGGAGCAACGCGATCAGGCTGGTGGCGGTGTGCGGGGGCAGGGAGCATGCGTGGTGCGGAGTGCGAGGGATGTCGTAGTGCCTCCAGTCGATCGAGGTTTCGCCTCCTGGCAGTTGTGAGTCGATGCGGCATGCGAAAATCTCATCACCGACGATCGTCACACGGTATTCCCACTTCTTTTCGATGTACTCCTGGAAGATCATCGGGCAGAGGTGGAGCGTCTCCAGTTGGGCGAGATCCTGTTGCTCGAGTAAGCGGGTGAAACGTGAGTGCGGCTGTCCATCGAGCACGAACCTCGTAGCCTCGATGTTTTTCGTGCAGCAGCGGCGGCCCGTTGCCCAAAGCGCCCGGGCAAAGGCCTCGGCATGAGTACGGTCGGCTCCTGTGTACACCTCAGGCACGCGGAGCCCAAGCTTCCGAGCCAAGAGGTGCTGGTAGGTTTTGGATTGGGAGACGCGTGTGAACGCCGGTCGAAAAGTGCAGCGCGGGGCGGGGTAGCCCGGCCGGTCGAAAAAATGCAGCGCACAACTGTGCAGCGATGTCGGTCAGGAGAATCGCGGCGAAGCCGCGATTCTCCTGACCGAGAGCGAGGCACGAGGAGTGTATGCAGACATGGAGAAGTGGACCGAGGTTCGCCGCCGAGTGTTGACGGGCGAGTTGTCGAAGCGGGCCGCGTGCCAGGAGTACGGCATCAACTGGCGGACGCTGGTGAAGATGCTCGCGCACGCGGAACCACCTGGTTATCGCCGAAAGGCGAAGCGTGAGCAGCCAGTCGTCGGCCCGCACCTCGCCTGGATTCACGAGGTGCTGGAGCACGACAAGCAGGAGCCGGTGAAGCAGCGGCATACCGCGAAGCGGATCTTCGACCGCCTGAAGGTGGAACGGGGCTACGCCGGCGGCTACACGATGGTGAAGGAGGCGGTCCGAACGTGGAAGGACGCCACGAAGGAGGTGTTCGTCCCGCTCTCCCATCCCCCGGGCGAGGCGCAGGTGGACTTTGGGTTCGCCTACGTCGATGTTGCCGGTGAGCGGCAGCAGGTCGCGCTGTTCGTGATGTCGCTGCCGTACTCCGACGCTGTCTACATTCAGGCCTTTCCGCGAGAGTGCACCGAAGCGTTCCTGGAGGGCCACAATCGGGCATTCCGCTTCATCGGGGGCGTGCCGCGGAAGATCCGCTACGACAACAGCAAGATCGCGGTGGCGAAGATCACCGGCAGCCGTGAGCGGCAGGTGACCAAGGAGTTCCAACGACTCCAGAGCCATTACCTGTTCGAGACGCAGTTCTGCCTCGTGCGCCGAGCCAACGAGAAGGGGCACGTCGAGGGGTTGGTGGACTTCGGCCGTGCGAACTTCCTGGTGCCCGTGCCGAAGGTCGCGTCGCTGGCGGAACTTAACGAGACCCTCGAAGAACGGTGCCGGGAGGATCTTGCGCGACGGTCGTGGGGCAAGAATGGCACGAAGGCCCTGCGGTTGGAGGAGGAACGCTCCGCGTTCCTCCCGCTTCCGGCGCAGGAGTGCGAGGCTCGCCGGATCACGCAGGCGCACGCCAACTCCCTGTCGCTGGTGCAGTTCGACACCAACCGGTACAGCGTCCCGGTGAAGTACGCCCACCGGACGATCACGGTGGTGGCAACCGTCGATGACGTGAAGCTGGTCTACGAGGATCGGCTGATCGCCAGGCACCGCCGCTACTGGGGCCGGGAACGGTACTTCTACGACCCGATCCACTACCTCGCACTTTTGGAGCGGAAGCCCGGGGCCTTCGACTACGCCAGGCCATTGGCCGACTGGCAGTTGCCCGAATGCTTCAACGTGCTCCGTCGCCGGATGGAGCGGACTCCTAATGGCCTCGGGACGAAGGAGTTCATTCGTGTGCTTCTCCTGCGCGAGAAGGCAAGTCTCGAGGAACTGTCGGCTGCGGTGGAGTATGCCATGGGCCTGGGGATCGCCGATGCGGACACGATCCGAGTGATCGTCGAACACCGACGCGAGTCGCCCGCCGCGCTCTTCTGCCTCGACAGCCGCCCGCACTTGAAGCTCGTGCATGTTCCGCCGACGAACATTACGGCCTATGCGTCGCTTCTGGGCCAGGAGGGATCGACATGAGCACCACCAAGAGCACGGTGCTCGTGAAGCACCACCTGAAGTCGCTCAAGCTGCCGACGATGTCGAACGAATGCGAGAAGGTCGCCTCCCGGGCGGCGATCGAGAACCTCGACCACCTTGCCTACCTGCAACGGCTCTGCGAGCTGGAGCTGATCGAACGCGAGCAACGGGCGGCGGAGCGGCGGCTCAAGGCCGCCCGCTTCCCGCAGACGAAGACGCTCGACGAGTTCGAGTTCGGCCAGCAGCCGTCGGTCAATAAGCCCCTCGTGCTCGAACTGGCCAAGGGGCAGTACATCGACGACCGAGAGAACGTGCTGCTCATCGGCTCCAGCGGCGTGGGCAAGACGCACCTTGCGATCGCCCTGGGACTCGCCGCCTGCGGGCAGGGACGGAAGGTGCGGTTCTTCAGGGTGACCGAACTGATCACACTGCTCATGGAAGCCAAGGAGGAGAAACAGCTCCTCCGGCGCCGCAAGCAGATCAAGCAGCTCGACCTCATCGTTCTTGACGAATTGGGCTATGTTCCGACCGGGAAGGTAGGGGCCGAGCTGCTTTTTGACGTCCTGAGCACGGCCTATGAGCGGCAAAGCCTGATCGTGACCACGAACCTGCCCTTCGAGCAGTGGACCGAGGTACTCGGCAGCGAGCGGCTCACTGGAGCCGCCCTCGACCGCCTCACGCACCGATGCCACATCCTCGAAGCCAAGGGCGAGAGCTTTCGCCTCCGCGACGCCCGCAGACGGCAGCGGCGGGCGACCGGCCCATCCTGAACCCGCCATCCTTGGAGCAACCAGCTACCCCGGAGTAGATTCAACCCATCCCCAGCGCTGTACTTTTCGACCGCCCCGCGCTGCACTTTTCAACCGGCGTTCACACGTGCTCGTGGCTGGCAACTGCAACGACCTTCAGCTAACAGGATTCGAGTGCGTCAAGGACGCTCGGCAGGATGGCACCGCCATGGCCGCGGAGCTAGGCCGGCGAGACAAGAGAATCATCCCGCCCGAGGAGCTTCAGCCCGGTCAGCACATCAACTATCGGCTGTACGACATCTTCCAGGCCGGCGTGCTCTTCTATTGGATTCTCGAGGACGGCCGCTTGCCATTCGACTCCACCTACGACTACGTCACAGGCAATGGGAGACTGGAGTTCAGCGACCACGCGGACCCTCGCTGCGACCGACTGAAGGGCTTAATCTCGGCCATGCTCGCTATAGAAAGCGACAGACGTCCGGACCCCTTCCAGCGGATTCTGTCCGAGTTGAATGCACTTGATTGATGGAAGGCACCCTGAGTGGGGTGTGACTAACTACCGTGCAGAGCGAGCGCAGGTCGATATATGAGGGCTCCGTATGAATGACTCGCCGCGTTTCCGACGCCGCGTTTCCGTAGGCATGCGAAGGGTCGTGACCTTCGTGGCCAAGCGCGTCACGCCCCACCACGCCACAAGCGGCCTTAGCGGCGTTCAGTCTCTGCTACACGCACCACCGCCCCCAACCCGGTCGCCGCGACTACGTCAGTGGCTACCGGCTGCGCTGGCGGCGTTCATGACGGCCCTGACCGGCCTAGTCTTCTGGTCCGTCGCCAAACAGCTCCCCACTGTGTTTTCCGACACCAAAGCATTGGCTCGCCAGATTGAGGAACTCGAGGATCAGATTCACGCTAAGTCCGCGTCCCCCGAGGAGCAAGAGGCTAACGAGGAAGCGATTACCGACCTTCACAAACAGGAGGACAAGGCCCAACAGGAGCGCACTCGCCTCAATGACAAGGTCGCGAGACTGCAGTCGGATTTAGAGGCGGCCCAGAAGCGGGAGCAGGAACTACTCGATAAGAAGAAGGCGGAAGAGCAGGCACTCGAGAAACACAAGGAACGTTTGAAGGAGGTGCTCGGCCGGGATATCGAGATACACCCTGGGCCGCCGGTCCATTATGACGCAGGCCCGGAACCAAAAGCCCCTTGGTACGGCGAAACGGCTGCGTACTACGTGCTCAGCCGCAACTACTACCGCAAGTGGAATGCCTGGAGAAAGGCTAAGGCAGCTTGCGATGCCTTCAACACGTTTCAGGACGCGACTGGAGTTGAGCTCATCGAGTTGCAGGGGCAGGTTGACTCGATCAACAAGCAGGTCGTGGCCTTCAATCACAAGTTGGAGGCCATCAACGCTCGGCTGACGACCCTCGGCCAAAAGCTCAAGAATTACACAGACGCGCCTGCCACGGCCTGGGAAGACCTAAACACGCAGCGCAAGCGATTGGCGAATACCGCTTTCGTACGCACGATTTTCTGGCTGCTGGACATTCCAACGCTTCTGTCGTGCCTCGCCACGACCGCCGTCGCCTACAGCCGCATGTTTCTGATCTCCGGGCGATTCGCCCCTCGGCAACTCGTGAGGAGCCGGACATGAACTTCAGCGGTTTTGAGGGAAACGAGCTGACTGTCGAACTTCTGCCAGGCGAGACGCTCTACTTCGACCTGCACTTCCTGCGCAGCCCACAATTTTCGCGGGACGTTACTCCGCATTTCTGGGAAGCGCTCGTCGCCCGACTCATGTCCGGCAAACTATGGGAGCCGCACCTCACGGCCGGGCCCGGCGGCGACATCGTCTTGCTGAGTGGACCTGAGCCCTACGGCTGCTTCCATGTCATTGAGCTTAAGCCCGGGCAGACGATGTTTGTCCGGCTGCAGCACTTAGTGGGCTATGCGTTTAACGACGGGGGCCGATTCTCGTCGTCACTGAATCCCTTCGATCCGGTACGCTGGCTCATCGGCGCCACGTCGTCACCGTTCGTTCATGGCCCGGCATCGCTCATTTTCTACGGGCGTGCTGTCGAGCAAGTACCAGCAACCGTGGGCGAGGAATGCTTCGCTGATCAGCTGTACGCCTTCAGCGCCGACTCACCCTTTCGCGTCACTGGCTTCCTGCCTCAGGGAGAGGGATTGTGGGCTGACCTTATCAACACGGTCAGCACGACCGTGAACATGACGTTTCAGGCACCCGTGCAGATCGTGAAAACAACGCTCCGGCAGGAACACTCCAACCGGATCGGCAATCTTTGGCGGCTGCTCTTCGTAGGCATTTTCCTCGGATGGCTTTTCCAGCGGGTCGTGACCGCCCAGTAGGCCCTTTCCCCTGACACTTGCAATAGATCATGCAAATCAAAACCATCCTCGACCAGATCGACATCAACGCCATGGCTCTCCCTGAGTTCCAGCGCGGCTACGTGTGGAACCGCGAGCAGGTCCGCGGGCTGATGTACTCGCTGTATCGCAAACACCCCGTCGGGAGCCTGCTCGTCTGGGTCACCAAGACGGACAATGCCGACGCTCGGGGCGACCAAACGCTCCAGCCCGGCAGCGTCAAGCTTCTTCTTGATGGCCAGCAGCGGATCACTTCGCTGTACGGACTCATTCGTGGCAAGCCGCCGAAGTTCTTCGACGGCGACAAGCAGTCTTTCACTGGACTCTATTTCAACCTGGAGACGGAGACATTCGAGTTCTACGCCCCCACCAAGATGCGGGACGATCCGCTTTGGATCAGCGTCACCGAAATGATGGCCGATGACACGGGGCCCGTGATGCAAAAGCTGCTCCAGACGCCCGCTCTTGCCCCAAAGCTCGCCACGTATCTCGGACGCATGAACGACGTCTCGAACATCCGGGCAATCGATCTTCACATCGAGGAGGTTGCAGGCGAGGACAAGACGGTTGATGTGGTGGTCGACATATTCAACCGCGTGAATAGTGGTGGAACCAAACTGTCAAAGGGTGATCTCACGCTCGCACGAATCTGTGCCCAGTGGCCGCAAGCTCGTGACGAGATGAAGCGGCTGACCTGCCCCCATGAATGACGCCATTTGTTAAGTTAGGTTTTTGCCCTCCAACAGACCAGCCCTGTGCGGTTGCGGAGGCGTAGCCGTAGCAACCGCACAGGGCTGCAGCGCCTCAGGGGCCGGGGGCCGGTATCCCAGGGCACTGTGTGGTCGGACGGTGTTGTAGTGCTGCCGC
>Ga0255182_1000110_pt1 | contig 81328 bp, 72 predicted proteins | sample Atl_UVDOM_RepA_8_FD_188420 | JGI IMG/M metagenome (GOLD analysis project Ga0255182, IMG submission 188420) | Freshwater microbial communities from Altamaha River, Georgia, United States - Atl_UVDOM_RepA_8d | ecosystem: Environmental > Aquatic > Freshwater > River | place: USA: Georgia...
TTTTCCCGGATGATTCCCCGGCGCATTCCCGCGGAAGCCCTTCTGGATTCTTTGGTGCAGGCATCTGCCGTCCAGGAAAATTATTCTGGGGCACCCGGAGGATTCCGAGCCGCACAGTTGCCAGATGGCAATGTGGACAGTTCATTCCTTAAGCTATTTGGCAAACCCCAGCGTATGGATGCCTGTGAGTGCGAACGTGACAACGGTTCCAACATGCTACAGGCACTGCATTTTATCAATGGCAAGAGTATTATGGGCCGTTTGCAAAATCCAAATGCAAGGCCTGCCCTGGCGTTAAGGGCAAAAATGTCTGATACCGAAGTAGTTTCCGATTTTTACTTATGGTCTTTTGCACGATTTCCCACTCCGCAAGAAACCGAAGCATCGCTTAAATTTATTCAATCCGGTGACCCTGCCAAAAAATTGGAAACACTTCAGGATTTCATGTGGGCACTTCTAAACAGCAGAAATTTTCAGATGCTAGACTAGAAATTATAAATCGCTCTTCTGCTATCGCTTTATAATCTGAAATAGATTGTTTCTAATTCCAATTTATTTGACCTTTGTTGGCATTTGGTAAAACAGGAATCTTATGCTGCGTAAAGAACTGCTTTTAATATTTGTTTTGTTGGTTAGCAGTCAATTATTTGCATCACCACCAGTTCCTGCGCTGGTTTTCCAAAACTCCATGGTGCTGCCCAGAGATAAGGAAATTCCCATCTGGGGTACCGCATCCCCAAATACCATGGTTTTCGTGGATTTCGCTGGTCAAAAAGAAAAAGCCAAAGCGGATGCCAATGGTAAATGGATGGTAAAGCTAAAGCCTATTCAAACCAGCAAAACTCCAGAGATTCTTTGCATTTCCGATGGGAATGAATCCTTGGAATTAAGGGATATCCTAGTTGGGGATGTATGGCTTGCCGCCGGTCAATCAAACATGGAATGGCCCCTGCGCTTGGAAGCGCATGCAGGAACAGAGCTGCCTAATACAAACCATCCCCGGATTCGGTTTCTTAATCTTGGTTATGCGGGGCAGAATTACCCTACCAGGGCATTCGGCAAGGATGTTTTAGATCGGTATAACTCCAAAGATTTTTTTCGAGGAAGCTGGCAAACGAGTAATCCCTTGGATGCCAGGAACTTTTCTGCAGTCGCTTATTACTTTGCGGTTAACCTCAACCAGAAACTGGATATTCCCGTGGGGATCATCCAAATGGCCGTTGGTGGAAGCCCCACAGAATCTTGGATCAGTTCCGATGCCATGGCTAAAGACCAGGCATTACAACCAATCTTAAAGGGAGATTGGGTGAAAAACCCCGTTCTGGATGCATGGTGTCAAAAGCGTGCCATGGAAAATATTTCTACTGGCCTGAAAGCAAATGAGGCACCCAAGGATGAAAATGGGCCGCTGCACCCTTTTAAACCAAGCTTTCTATGGAATTATGGAATCAAAGGTTTAATCCCATTTCCCATCAAGGGGGCTATTTGGTATCAGGGAGAAAGCAACTCCCTTTCCCTGCCCCGTGTTTTGCAGCATGAGCAACTTTTCAAGCTCCTAGTTTCAGATTGGAGAAAGCAATGGGGACTGGGGGATTTTCCATTTTACTTCTGTCAAATTTCCAGCATCGGCACTGAAAAAGGTTACCTATCCCATCACTGGCCTGAATTTCGAGATAGCCAGCGAAGAATGGCAACAGAAATGCCAAACACGGGCATGGCGGTCACCAGCGACCTTGGACACCGTTCTGATGTGCACCCAACGAATAAAAAGGAAGTTGGAAGGCGCCTTGCACTTTGCGCACTTGCCAAAACCTACCAAAAGAATGTTCCGCAGGGTGGACCTGAACCTAAGACAATTCTTCAGAAAGGTAATTCTTTGGAAATCTCGTTTGATAACACATTAGAAAGTTTAAAAACCGCTGATGGGAAAGCACCCATCAGCTTCGAAATTGCAGGCGAAGATGGTGTATTCTTCGCTGCGGAAGCGGTCTTGGAAAAAGCCACCATACGGCTATCCAGCCCAAAAGTTCAAAAACCAGTTTCGGTCCGTTACGGGTGGAGACCATTTTCGGAAGGCAACCTGATAAATTCTGCCGGCCTTCCGGCCTCAACTTTTTACATTTCCATGGATTAGCTGTTGACTAAAAAGCCAGAGCGCATGAACTTAAATTGAACTTGTCTGAATAGCCGCAATTTTCTTATGATCCAATTCGTATTATTTAGCGGTAATAAAATTGATAACTCTTCGGGATATTCAAACGATGATTCGTTTATTTGTCACAGGCGTATTAACGGCTTTCGTTTTATCTATGGCAACAGATTTAAATGCTCAGGGCCCTGTGAAAAGCAATGTGGCTGGCAATCAGGCTACCTGGCCGGCTTATGCCCCTGCAAGGATTTATGTGTTTCCCTTTTACATGGATAAACAACTTGCTGAGGAATTGGCGAAGGATGATTCGCTGATCCCCAAGGGACCGGTAAGAAAGGCCGTGGAAAACAGGCCGCGTGTGACTGATGCTATTACGGGTTATGACCGTAATATGCCGGTTGGACAAAGCATCGCCATGCAGGTGGCAAAAAACCTTTATGACGCCGGTTTGCCAGTGGTTTATTGGAATCAGCCGAATATCCCCGAGGGAGCGGGTTGGCGAATCACGGGCCAAATTGTCAGCTTGGATGAAGGCCATAAGCTTGCCCAGAATGCCATAGGTTTTGGAGTAGGAAATAAGAAGATCGCGTTGGATGTGGCCATCTCTGATCCACAGACTGCAAATGGCCAGCCGTTTTTTCTCATGGATACTTCTGACAAGGGAAGAAGAATGCCGGGAACAGCCCCAGTGGCGGCAGTAGCTGGTTTTAATCCCGTAGCGGTTGCGTCCAAAGTAGTGATTTCTCGTTCCGGCCTTAAAGATAGCGGTCAGCAACATCGCCTGGCTTCCGAGATTTCATCTGAGATCCTAACCGCCATGAAAAATCATGGCCAAACTCGTAACAAATAGAATGTTGTGTCTAAAAACAAACCTAATCCTTAAATTTATTTAAGAGTTTAACTGCCCACCTAATAGGCAGTTATTGCTTTAAAAGAACCAAATTCCGATTTTTTAACATGCATTTTGGCCTTAAAAGGCTATGGCATGCGCTTTGCTGTTATTTATTAAACTATCTTAACTTATCAGTTAACTTGGTTTTGGAGAGTACCATTATAATTCAAGTAACTAATAATCCTGATTATGATTCAGGAACTTCCCCTGATGCTGAAATATGCAAGCTCGAAAAAACAGCCTATTGTAATGGCGAACTTGCCGTAAAATCCCTAGGCGCTTGCAGAATTGAATCACCCCTGGCTCCCATTTTAGCTAAAAGGAAAACTAGCTTTTACAACGTCGAGGAAAATGACAGGGTCCTTTTTGATGACACGGCATCCGCCCTTTCTGCGCATTCTTCAGGAATGATTCCTGGTTTCACACCTGCAGGACCCCGAAGAAAAATATTCTTCGATCCATCCAAAACAAAGGCCGGAATCGTTACCTGCGGAGGTCTTTGCCCTGGTTTCAATGATGTGATACGCGGATTGGTAATGGAACTACATTTCCTGTACGGTGTTAAAAAAATATACGGTTTCAGCAACGGCTATCAGGGTTTCATTGCAAAATATGGAAGATCAGTGATGGACCTGACACCGCAAAATGTTAGCCAGATCAATGAACAAGGAGGTTCCATTCTTGGCAGTTCAAGGGGAAGCCAGAGTCCGGTTGAAATTGTTGATTGTCTTGAACGGATGGGAATCAATCTTTTATTTGTAATCGGAGGCGATGGAACTCTTCGTGGCGCTCATGGCATTCACGATGAAATATCAAAAAGAGATCTCAAGATTTCCGTCATTGGAATCCCAAAAACGATTGATAACGACATTTCCTTTATCGACCAGAGCTTTGGATTTCAAACGGCATTTTCCGAGGCTGCGGAAGTTATTCGGGCGGCACATGTGGAGGCAAAGGCTTCTCCGAATGGTGTTAGCCTTGTGAAATTGATGGGTAGACGTAGCGGTTTTATTGCCTGCTATGCGGCCCTTGCGCACAATGATGCAAATTTCGTCATGATTCCGGAGGTGCCCTACCCTTTGGATGGAAAAAATGGATTTTTACCATGGCTAATCCAGCGTGTTCAAAATTCTGGACATGCAGTGGTGGTAGTGGCCGAGGGGGCAGGTCAAGAATATATGGTGGAACCAAGCTCTGAAAAAGATGCCTCTGGAAATACTCGCCTGGGAGATATTGGTTTATTGCTCAAAAAACGGATCACCCAGGAATTTTCGATGAATGATCTGGAATTAAATCTGAAGTATTTTGACCCAAGTTACAGCATCAGGTCTGTAAAGGCTAATTCGTTTGATAGCGTGTATTGCTTAAGATTGGCACATAATGCCGTGCATGCGGCAATGGCTGGCTATACCGATGTGGTGGTTAGCAGATGGCATGGCAGATTTGTGTTGGTTCCCATTCCCATGGCGGTGAAAAGTCGCCATCAGGTGGATCCCTATGGAGACCTTTGGTTTAGTGTCCTTGAATCTACGGGCCAGCCTCCTTGGTTTGGAAGCAACTCTTAATTTCAAAGAATCATCCTTATTTTTAAGGATTGTTTGCCCACATACACACTCTTACCATCGGCGCTGGGACTGCTTTAGAATCTATACAGCTAATCGATTATAAAATGGGAAACCCAAGAATGTTTGCTCACATCATGATGGGCATATCACAAATGAAACTTCAATTCTGCCTCTTATCAAATGCATTGATACGAAAAAACACCCCAGAACCGCCTATTTGTTTGCCATCAACATCGTAAAAAATCGTTCCCAAAGTTTTTGAATCCAAGGCAACAGATCTTGGACAAGCACGCCCGCCAATGGCCCTGCCAGGATTATAGAATTCCACTGGCGAATCCGATGCCCAGCTTTTACCATCGTCTTTCGAGACAATAAATTGGATTTTTTCACCCCCGATTCCAGGCCCGGGGATTTGCGATACGAACACTGAACCATCAGGCAGGGATACCATCTGATGGCGCCAACCTTGAGTGAATATATCCGGGAAATTTTTAATTTCGAACCAACTCTTTCCACCATCCGTGGAGCGCAAGCCTTTGCCGCTGATCAAAGTCCCCGCCGTGGTTTTCACGATGGGCACCAGGCCATGCTTTCTGCCATCGCCAAATGATTTTTCCGTTTTAGAGACTGGGTTATAAACCACGGTACGGTCCATGAGTGTAAGCAGCCATTCGTTTTTTGAAAGCTCGACAAACGGATGCCGTATGACACTTTCCACTTTTTCATCGATATTTTTGGAGAGGCTCTCTGGTTTGCTCCAGGTAACTCCCTCATCGGAACTTATGGAATAAGCCACATGCCTTGATTTGGATTTTTCACCCACCTTAAACCAGACATTCCACATGTGAACAATTCTTCCATCCGAAAGTGTCGTAAGAGAACCAGGGTAAATGTCGGTGTCCACGGTATGGGAAAATAGCACCGGCTTGGACCAGGTCTTCCCGCCATCGGTGGACCTTGTGACCAGACATGGCTTGAATTCATTCTTGCAGAATATTGCAACCAGTGCGCCATTTTTGCAGACGCAAAGGGAGGGATGAATGTGCCCTGAAACGCCACTTTCGAGCCTAACGGTATGAATCTCCCCCGCATTTTGTGCAAACAGATAATTGGTCAGTAGTATGAAAAGTCCTAATGTTGGAGCACTGATGGATTTCATGACTTTAAATTATTGAATTTTACGCACCTTGATATTGCGGTAGCGCACAAATTCCTTGGTAAAATCGCCCCCGCCATGCACCTGAAGAGCTATGCCGCCCTGATCAGGAAGCCGTTTTTCAGTGTCTGTATATTCCATGAACTTTACACCCTTGATGTACGTGGTGACTTTTGGCGGGTTTCCAACAATACTGGCTTTTAATTCATTCCATTCACCATGCTTCCAGAAATCCTTCCACTTTTCTGGGGTAATGGGAAGTTTAACGGGAGCAGCATCTTCCTTAATGTCTGTGACAAGTTTTTGAAAAGTAAAATTTCGGAGATGGGGTTTTCCGCCAAGGCCTTCTCCATAGACACCCATGAGGTTGCCATTGGCATGGTAATCAATCATGGCTTGGTAGCATTTTCCATCTTCGGTGGAACGCAAAAATAAACCGCTGTCAGGTCCAAAATCGTTCCGCATTTCAAGCGAAACTTCAAAGTCCATGAATTTTTCATCCGTGATGATGATTCCACCATTACCGGGGATATCCTGACAACCCGTGATGGCACCATCCACAATTTCCCATTTGCCACCAGATTTTTTACCACTTGCACGACTGTGGCCGGTTTTAGTGCTAATATGCCAGCCCTTTAGACTTTTACCATCGAATAAAGAAACCCAATCGGTTTCCTTTTTTTCTTGTGAGACGCCAAGAGATACAAAAAGAAATACGGAAAGAATAGGCAGGGTTAAAAAATACTTGTGCATGAAAAGCCTCAAAAAATCTTGGATAATGATTTCATGAACCTAGCACTAAAGTACCATTCAAAAAGAAAAAGCCCACCAAATTCATGGTGGGCTTGATCATAAATGTTCCTAGATCAATTATCTTTCTTCGGAGCTTCTTCTTTTTTCTCTTCCTTGGGTTCTTCCTTGGGAACAGCATCCCCTGCAGGTTTTGCCAGGGGATTACCCCTGGAGAATTGAGCATTACTGTTGGGCCCCATTTGGAAATAGTTTTTAGGTACTCTGAATCCAGACATTTCAAGGTACTTTCGCAGATCCACGCTAATCACGCCATTTTCCTTGGCAGAAGTTCGCATTTCCTTGATGGCTTTATTTAAGGCTTCAGTTTTCTCAGGAGTCATACCCCTTGGAGCCGTTACCGCATCCAATCCATCACCCTCAATAAGGAAATCAGTTTTTGGAGTGATACCCGGGGTATTTCTAACCTCAAAGGTGGTTGGATCCAGGAAGGCATCAATGATCACGCCCTGTCGTTCCATCTGGCGAATGAATTCATAAATCTGGTCTTTGCCATCCCCTGTGAGGTCAATAATCCCAAGTACGGCTATTCTCTTTCTTGCTTGTGGGTTCCATGTTGGGTTGAATACCACATCTCCCTTCATGATGGGGTCCCTGCCCGTATCCTTGACAGTGAGCACGCGACATTGAGAAAGATGCTCTCCCACCACATTAATAACTTCCACGGTGCCTTTTACTTCAGGCCTTGGCCTTCCATCCGGGCCAATAGCGTGAATACTGAAAGTATCCTGTGTTTTTACCATGTCGGCTGATCCAATATTGATGTATGGTTGGGAACCAAACCGATCGATACTGACAATCCTGAAATCGGATCTTATGTTCTTGGCAACTTCATTGCCCTGGGTCTTTGTCAACGCAAGTTGGTTACTGAGGTTTTGGGCTTCAAGATCCTTGTTTTTCAATTTCTTTTCTATGGCTACTATTTTTTCTTCCAACTCTTCTTTGTCCTTGGCTCTATCCGTTTTTTCTGTGTCGAGTAATTTCTTCAGATCATCCTTTTCTTTGCGAAGGGCATCTCTTTGCATGGCAAATTGGGAAAAATCTTTTTTGGTTTCCCCAGTCTGATCTGCCAGCGACTTCACCATCTTGGTTTTGAAGTCAGCAAACTCATCCTTCACTTTCTTTTCAGATTCCTGAATCTCTTTCAGTTCCGCTTCTGTTTTTTCAAACCTTGTTTTCAAACTTTCGTAACGTTTTTGTTGAGCAACAACAACCTCATCAAGTGTGTTTAAGGGCTTTTTTGAAGCCTTGTCGTACTTTAAAGTAAGTTCTTTTTCGGCTGCATCCTTGAAGTTTAGTTTCTCAAGGAATTCAATCCTTGTTTTAACAAGAGTGGCTTCTTCCTTTTCTTTTTCATACTTATCTTTGGGCAGGATGCTTCCCTCATCGAATTTGGATTTCAGGGCATCAAAACCTTCCAAGTCTTCCGCTTTCACACCGTTGGTATTGGAGATGAATGCCCAGTACAGCATCGATTGGAATTTGTAGAAATCAATCAGCTTGGCTTCCGCTTTCTGCTTGCTATCTGAATCTTCTGCTTTTTTACGAAGGTCTTCCTGCTCTGAAAAACCAAAGTAAGTTGATACTCCAAGGCCAATGGTTGCAAGCACAAAGAAAACCAAGGTCACAACCAATCCTTGTTTAGATTCACCCTTGGGAGAAGTTCTGGCAGTAGCGCGCGCAGCCATGATCCATCACCTAGCTTCCAATGAAAAGAAAGTATATAGCTCCAATTTGAGTTTAAATCATGGATTGAATCTGTCAATTTTTAGACCGTTATTATGAACAAAAAAGCGGCAGGGGTTTTCATTGTTTCCGAAAGCAATAACAACTCGATATAAAATGAACCAATCTTTATAAGAAACATTATTATTTCGTTTGCGAACTCAATTCTGAAATTACCAGTATTTCCAAGCTCGAAACAAATTTTTCTGGTAAATCATAAATATTGATTAAAGAAAGACGGTTTACATGAGCCAGAAAAAGACGATGTACCTTGTGGATTCGCATTCCCTTATATTTCAGGTGTTTCATGCCATTCCCCCGATGACAAGCCCGACTGGCATTCCCACCAATGCTGTATTCGGTTTCGCAAGAGACATGATGTTTCTTCGTTCAAAAAAACCTGATTTTCTTGCTTGTGCATGGGATAAACCAGAGCCAACTTTCCGAAGCGAGATTTACCAGGAATACAAAGCCCACAGGGACCCACCACCTGATGATCTTTTAATTCAACTTCCGCTTATTGAAGAACTTTGCAGGGTTTTGAATATTCCCATCCTTGGAATTTCCGGCTTTGAAGCTGACGACATTCTCGCAACCATCGCGAAGATGTCCTCCACCAAAGATGTAAACACCTATCTATGCACCACGGACAAGGATTGCAGGCAGCTTATTACCGACAATGTTTTTCTATACAACCTGCGGAAGCAGACCGAATTTGGCAAAAAGGAATTACTGAAAGATTGGGGAGTTACTCCCGAACAGGTTGTGGACTTGCAAACCCTTGTGGGCGACAGCGTGGATAACATTCCCGGTGCCACCGGTATTGGAATAAAGACTGCATCCACCCTTTTGCAACAGTATGGCAATCTGGAAAACATTTTTCGCAACATTGCCAATATCTCAGGAACCAAGCGTAAAGAAAACCTGGAAGCTTTCCGAGAAAAGGCCCCCATGGTTAGAAAACTGGTTGAACTTTGCCAAAATGCGCCAGTATCCGAGGATTGGGAAAACTGGTCTGTTCGTGATATTCATGCTCAGGAGGCATTGGACTTTTTCAAAAAGCTTGGTTTCCGTGGCCTTCAAAGCCAGATGGAAAGAATCCTGTCCAATCAGACTTCTGGCACCCTCAATTTTGGGACAACGGAAATCCCACAGGAAAAGAGCACCCAAACCAGGGATTACCCGGTCTTTAATGCCTCGCCAACACGACTAGAGATTTCCGCACCGATAAAGCTTCAAGGTTTCGATGGCTGGAAGCATGAATATGAAACGATTCTTACCGCCGAGCAATTGGAACAGCTTATCCTTTCCCTGAATCAATGCGGTTTGTTTTCCTTTGACTTGGAAACCACCGGGTTGGATCCAATTGATTCAAAGATTGTCGGAATAGCGTTTGCATGGGAACCCCATAGGGCCTTTTATGTTCCCTTGCTGGGACCTGAAGAAGCCAAAACTTTACCTTATGCAGAAACACTTTCAAAGCTTAAGCCAATACTTGAATCTCCCGCGTGTAAAAAAATAAATCAGAATATCAAGTTCGATATCCTGATACTTAAAAGCCATGGCATTGACGTTCAAGGAATTGGTGGCGACAGTATGGTGGCTCACTACCTGCTGCACTCAGGGGAGAGAAGCCATTCCTTGGATGAATTATCCAAAAAATACCTCAACCACGAAATGGTTCCCATCACTGATCTGATCGGTATCAAAGGAAAATCCAAAAAACAGAAACTAATGAACGAAGTGGATTTGGATTTGATCACCCTTTATGCCTGCGAAGATGCCGACGCCGCATTTCAACTTGGGGTGGAACTGGAAAAACAGATCGCTGGTTTCAACAGTGGCATCGACAATCTTAAAACCCTTTACCATGAAATGGAAATTCCCCTCATTAAGGTTCTTGCCCAAATGCAGCATGATGGAATCAGGGTTGATGCAGAACTTTTGCGGCAGGTCTCAGGGGAAATGGAAAAAGATTTGGATGTATTGCAAAAAGAGATCTTCAGGATTGCCGGCGGTCCTTTTCACATTAATTCCCTGCCCCAGCTTCGAAAGGTTCTTTATGAGGACCTGGGCCTTCCAACATTGAGAAAGACTGGAATCTCCAAGGAGGCATCGACGGATCAAGAAACCCTTGAAAAACTTGCCGTGCTTGATCACCCGGGCAGCGAGTTACCCCGCAAGATTCTTGAATACCGGCAGGTTTCCAAGCTAAAAAGCACTTATGTGGACGCCCTTCCGGAAATGGTGCATCCCAAGACTGGAAGAGTTCACGCTTCCTTCAACCAGACCATAACTGCCACCGGCAGGCTTTCATCCAGTGATCCAAACCTGCAAAATATTCCAGTTCGAAGGGAAAAAGGCCAGCAAATTCGCAAGGCTTTCATTCCCCGGGAAGGCTGGAATTTGGTAAGCGCGGATTATTCGCAAATTGAACTCAGGTTGATGGCCCACTTTTGCAATGATCCGAACATGGTAGAGGCATTCAAAAAAGACAAGGATATTCACGCTCAGGTCGCCGCCGAGGTTTTCAATGTGCCTGAAACCATGGTGACACCAGATATGCGAAGAACCGCGAAGATGGTGAACTTTGGAATCATCTATGGAATTAGCGCGCATGGCCTGGCACAAAGGCTAGGCATATCCAGGGATGATGCCAGTCATTTTATTGACACTTATTTCCAAAGGTTCCCCAAGGTTTTGGCCTACCAGGATGGATTGCTTGAACAATGCCGCAAGACCGGGTTTGTCACCACCTTGGCAGGAAGAAGGCGCCAGATAGACGGTATACGCCCAAAAAGCACCTATCAAATGCGTAACCAGCCTGAGCGTGAAGCCATCAACATGGAAATTCAGGGGTCCGCTTCCGACCTGATCAAAATGGCCATGCTTGGAATCTTTAAGGAACTAAAAACCAAAGGCCTTCAATCCCGGCTATTAATGCAAATTCATGATGAACTTGTGCTGGAATGCCCACCGGAAGAAATAAAAGCCGTACGTGAAATACTTGAAGAGGAAATGTCTGACAAGCCAGCAAAGCGCTGGAAACTGAAAGTTCCAATAACGATTGAAGCAAGCGTGGGTGCCAACTGGTTGGACATGGTGGAATTGAAGGCATGAAAAAAAAACCTGTCATCGGGGTTGTCGGAGGCATAGCCAGTGGAAAAAGCGAGGTTGCCAGACTTTTAGCCGGTCTGTCCGGAAATCTTTTCAAGGCAGATGATTTTGTTCATAGATTTCTTGCTGCACCAAATACACGCGACAAAATTGTGGCAGCTTTTGGCGATATTGTTTGTGACAAAACGGGATCCATTTCGCGACAGAAACTTGGAGAAATAGTTTTCAATAATTCTGAAAAACTTAAGGTGCTTGAAGAAATCATTCACCCAGAAGTCCGCCTGGAGGCGCTGAAACAGATTGAAAAAACCGCTGAATCCGCCAATCTATCCTTCACAGTTTTGGATATTCCCCTTCTTTTGGAAAAAGACTGGCGAAACCTTTGTGATGTTTTGGTGTTTGTGGATTGTGAAGAAAAAGTAAGGAAAGAAAGGGCCCTTCAGAGGGGCATGACCGAGGAAATGTGGAATATTCGTGAAAAAGCCCAAATGCCCTTGACCCAAAAGGCCTTTCTTTGCCAATATAAAGTTATCAATTCCAATAGCCTTCAGGATACTTTGCTCCAAGTAGCGGATTTGAAAAAAGAATTAAACCTCCCTTAACAGTACCTGTAGGAATGGTTGAAGTTGATGATGGATGTTCATAGGACAATGTTGTCCCAAACTGTCAGATTTAATACCTCCCCTGGCAGAAACCGATGGCTGACCCGCACCATCGTTCCAATCTTAGCAATGCGGGTAATTGTTCATGGATAGATTCCTCTGCCAGTTCGTCATATCTACATCTGGTAAGCATTATCCATGGATCAGGAGACAGTAATAATGGCGGAAGCCAAAGGAAAGTCTGAAGCACCCAAGGGAAGATCCCGTTCGAAGCCAAAATCTGCAACCTCACCCAAAAGGCGTGCCAAGGCAGAGCAAAGTGAAGAACTGGAAACCAATCCTATGGAAACTGAAACCACCACTGCCAATGTGGAAACCATCGAGGATGATGACTTGGTTTTTACCCCAAAGGCCAAAGCCAGGGAACAAGCACCTCAGGAAATGGTACCCGAGCCAGTTTTAGCCCCGCCAGCACCAGCCGTAAAGCAGCAGGAAACCATTCCTTCGTATACCGCACCCACGGAACCAGAACCTGCCAAAATTGATCCAAAGCCAGATAACCAAAATAAACCTGTTTTTGATGAGGTGGTTAATACCAGGTACGAGGAAATCAAAAAAGGTGTTTCCTGCCTGGCTGATCTCCAGTCTTTAAGTATGCCTGAACTAACCTTGATGGCTAGCGAGCTCGGAATTCCCATCACAGCGGCCACTACCAAACAAAACTTGGTCTACCTTGTTCTGAAGGAAAAGGTAAAGCAAAATGGACTCATGCTGGGGGAAGGTTGCCTTGAAATACTTCCCGATGGATTCGGTTTCTTGCGCAGCCCGGATTACAACTACCTTCCCTGTGTGGATGATATTTATATCTCCCCTTCACAGATCAGAAGATTTGGCCTTAGAAATGGTGCGATTGTTTCCGGCCAGATCAGGCCACCCAAGGAAAATGAAAAGTATTTTGCCCTGCTGAGGGTCGAGGCCATCAATTATGGTGACCCCGCGATTTTGAACCAAAAGATCATGTTCGAGGATCTCACCCCTCTGCACCCCAACAAGCGCTTGAAGCTCGAATATGACCCAAGCGAAATCAGTATGCGGGTTCTGGATATGGTATCCCCGATTGGAAAAGGGCAACGAGGTCTCATTGTTGCGCCACCGAGAACAGGAAAAACTGTTCTTCTGCAAAAAATGGCCAACAGCATTCTTCGCAACCATCCAGAATGCTATGTCATTGTCCTTCTCATTGACGAAAGGCCTGAGGAAGTCACCGAAATGGAAAGGACTGTAAAAGGTCCCAACGCCGAAGTGGTAAGCTCTACCTTTGATGAACCCGCCGAAAGACATGTCCAGGTCTGCGACATGATCATTGAAAAAGCCAAGCGCCTTGTTGAATACGGCACGGATGTTGTGATCCTGCTGGATTCGATAACTAGGCTGGCCAGGGCTTACAACACCTGCATGCCAAACTCCGGCAAGATACTTTCGGGCGGCATTGATGCCAACGCTATGCAGAAACCAAAACGGTTTTTTGGGGCTGCGAGAAACCTTGAAGAAAACGGAAGCCTTACCATACTTGCCACAGCACTGGTAGACACGGGTTCCCGCATGGATGAAGTGATCTTTGAGGAATTCAAGGGCACCGGCAACATGGAAGTTCACCTTGACCGCAGGCTTGTGGACAAGCGCGTGTGGCCGGCGATAGACATCAATAGCTCTGGAACCCGCAGGGAAGACCTGCTTCTTGGCGAGGATGAGATGAGAAAGATTTACGTTCTTAGGCGTGTTTTAAGCGATATGCACCCGGTGGAAGCCATGGAATTATTGGTCAACCGCCTCTCCAAGACCAAGACCAACGAGGAATTCCTCAATAGTATGAATTTAGCGTAGCGAACGATGTTGAAATGATGGAGCACAGTCCATGGGTTTGAATATCATCGAGGGGCACTATGTGGCCGGTAACGGCAAATTTGCCATTGTTGCAGCCCGCTTTAACCAAACTGTTGTGGATAAACTACTGGAAGGTGCATTGGAGGGATTCCGAAAGCACGGGGTTGCTGAAAACGATATCCTTGTGACCCGCGTTCCCGGGTCTTTTGAAATCCCCCTGGTTGCGCATAAGCTGGCCAAATCTGGAAAATATACGGCGATCATCACCCTCGGGGCAGTGATCAAAGGCGAAACAGATCACTACGATCATGTTGCCGGGGCAGCAACCAACGGCGTACTCAATGCCTCCCTTCAATCGGGTGTTCCGGTAATTTTCGGAATCCTCACTTGCGATACCTTGGAGCAAGCTATTAATCGAGCCGGAGCCAAGGCAGGCAACAAGGGTTTTGAAGCTGCACTTACCGCCATTGAAATGGCTAACCTTTTGACCAAACTTCCCTCCTGAGCCAAATGATCACCAAAAGAACCAAAGCAAGAGAAGTGGCACTGCAACTTCTTTACCGTTCGGACTTAAATCCAAAGTTATCCGAAAAACAAGTACGGGAATTCATCGATGCCAGGCTTCTGGATTTGAAAAGCAGGGAGTTTGCGAAACTGCTCTTTACAAGCACCAAGGAACTTCAACCGCAACTTGATGAAACCCTTGCAAAATCGACCGACAATTGGAAACTGCCAAGAATGGCCGCGGTTGACCGTAACTTGTTGCGACTTGGGGCTTATGAACTTGCCCACCAAAAAGAAACACCGGTAGAAGTGATCCTCAACGAATCCATTGAATTGGCCAGGAGGTTTGGCACATCAGACTCCCCAGCTTTCATTAATGGAATTCTTGACAAGGTTCGCCAAACAGAACGCCCGAGCTAAACATGCCCAAAGGAGAGCCCTTTACAAGGCTTTGCCAGAACCTGAACCAATCCAGACTGCACAGCAGAGCTGATCTGCACATTCATTCCAACCATAGCGACGGAATTTGGAATCCCTCGTGTATTCCGCATCTGGCAAACCATGCCGGAGTTAGTGCCATATCCATTACCGACCATGACACCATGGCGGCTTATGCCGGGCTGGACTTGAATGACTCACCTGTTCAGATTCTTCCCGGCGTGGAAATTACAACATCCTTCCAAAGTCGGGTTTTGCATCTTTTGGCATATTTCCCCACCGGAGGCTGGATAAACACAGAGGTCTTCCTGAAGCAAAACCAAGAAACCCGAAAACGAAGATTCAAGGAAATGCTGGCAGGATTAATTCAGTCAAAGTCTCTTCAGGAAGATGGCCAGTTGGAGCAGATCAGGGTTCAATCAGAAAGTGCTTCCCACACGATGGGGAGTCGTCATTTAGCCCAAATTCTCGTAAACCAAAAAAAGGCGAGAAATATATCCCAGGCAGTGTGGAAGTATCTGAAAAACATGCCGGAGCGCCAGGCTGAATGGCCTGAAACAGATACAGCTATTGCCACTGTGAAAGATTCTGGGGGTATAACCTTTGTAGCCCATCCAGCAGAAAGTTTGGATTTTGAATCCTTCAAGTTTCTGAAAAATAGGGGTCTGGATGGAATAGAAGTGGAATACCCTGATTTTACACAGCGAAGAAAACAAAAACTTGCCGAGAATGCAAAATCACTGGGCCTTTTGCATTCTGGCGGAAGTGATTGCCACGGAGATGGAAACAGAACTATAGGAATGGCAACCATTTCATTTCTGGAACTGAAAAAAATAAAAGCCTGCGGGAATGTGAACGATGTTCCGAGCGATATTCGACAAGCTTAAACAAGGACTTGCGAAAACCAGGAATCTTTTTGCCGGTGTCGCCTCTCTCTTTCGATTGCGCGGCCGGGTGGATGAGCAATTCCTCAAGGAATTGGAAAAAAAACTTTTTCTGGCGGATGTTGGATCCTCCGCGACAGCCGGCCTTATCGAACGAATCCGAAAGGCGTTTCTGGACAAGGAGATTGGCCAGGATGTAGAGGATTTTGTCAAAAACCACCTTGTGGAATTACTGGATCATACAACCGGCAGGGATCTGGTTAAAAACCAAAACGGCCCTACCATCATCATGATCGCCGGGGTGAATGGCGCCGGCAAAACCACTTCGATTGCCAAGCTGGCCCACTTGCTTCATAGCCAAAATCAAAAGGTGATTGTTGCGGCTTGCGATACTTTTCGGGCCGCGGCCATTGATCAGTTGACCATATGGTGCGAAAAAATCGGGGTGGATATTGTCAAAGGGCAGCATGGCAGTGATCCCGCAAGCGTTGCCCACGATGCCTGCGAAAAAGCCCGTTCCAAAAATGCCGATATTGTGATTGTGGATACCGCAGGAAGACTGCATACTCAAACCCACCTGATGCGGGAACTTGAAAAAATACACCGGGTCACCAGCAAGGTAATCCCGGGATCCCCCCATGAGGTTCTTCTTGTGCTGGATGCCACCACAGGCCAGAATGCGGTCTTACAAGCCGAGAATTTTCAAAAGGCTGTTCATTGCACCGGTATCATTCTTACCAAACTGGATGGGACGGCAAAGGGCGGTGCCATTTTTAGCATCAAGCAAAGATTGAACATACCTGTCAAATTCATCGGGGTTGGGGAAAAGATGGAAGACATGGAACCTTTTGATCCCAAAGCTTATGTGGAGGCACTCTTTGCCTGATAACAAATCTTACGACCTGATTACCGGCGGGGCAGGCTTTGTTGGCTCGCACCTGGCAAAGCACCTTATTGGCATGGGCCGGTCCGTAAGAATACTCGATGACCTCAGCACCGGACAATTATCCAACCTTGGTGATCTAAACGGTAAAATCGATTTTTTGCAGGGCTCTATTCTGGACGATGCGCTCGTTAACAAGGCCACCAAAGGGGTCCAAACGGTTTATCATTTGGCGGCAATTGCCTCCGTTCAAAGAAGCATTGAAAATCCACAGCTATCTCACGAGGTTTGTGCCACGGGCACATTAAAAGTGCTGGATCATGCCCGCACCAACGGTTGCAGTCGCCTGGTATTCGCTGCCAGCAGCAGTGCTTATGGCAATTGCACAACCCCTATCCAGTGTGAAGACTCACCAGTAATTCCCATGTCCCCCTACGCTGCTGCTAAACTGGCGGGGGAAGCCTACTGCCAGGCATTTGCGCTGGGGATGAATTTCGAAACCGTGAGGCTTCGATTTTTCAACATCTATGGCCCCAACCAGCGAAGTGACAGCCCATACTCGGGGGTTATTGCCATCTTTGCTAATGCTTTCAAGGCCGGCAAAATACCCACTATTCATGGCGATGGACTTCAATCCAGAGACTTTGTTCATGTATCTGATGCTGTGCAGGCTTTGTGGCTGGCTGCAACTACTCCAAAAGTTTCCGGGCAAGTATTCAATATTGGAACTGGCACCAGTACCTCGCTTCTGGATCTGGTGTCATATCTTAAAACGATTCTTGGATCTTCCCTTTCCGTGCAACACGGACCAGCCCGCGCTGGCGATGTAAGGCACTCGCTTGCAAATATAGAAAAAGCCAAAAATCTACTTGGTTTCAATCCAAAAATGCCTGTCAAAGATGGCCTTGCAAACCTTCTATCTTAGCCATAACTCCCTTTTTGGAAGGATTCCAATTCCAGTATTGACAAATCTTAAGTTCATCGGCATGAGATGTTCAGGAATCAAAAGGAACTGGGTTTTATCATGCCTTCTGCAAAACAGGTTCTTAAATCGTTGTCTTTAGGGGTGTTTGTAGCCCCTTGGCTAATTTATTCTTCAGGTTGCGCGACTGGCCCTCTGATGGAAAACCCCGCATTAGTTAGGCCAGAACTTGAAACCACCTGTGAAAACCCTGTATATGTTCCTTTAGGTCCAGCAGCTTATGGCCAGGTCTTTGAAAAATGCATGGATGTGGTGGATGACTTTTTCGAAATCTCTTTTTCCAATCGGTATGATGGAAGAATTGAGACGTTCCCATCCATAGCGCCAGGTTTGGGGCAACCTTGGAAACCAGGTAGTCCTGATTTTCGCCAGCGATTCCTTGCTTCGTGCCAAACTATCAGGCATCGCGCGGTGGTTACCATTCAACCTGCGGATGACGGTGGATTCTTTGTGGATGTTAAAGTATTCAAGGAATTGGAAGACTTGGAAAGGCCCGTACGCCAGACCTCAGGGTCGTCTACTTTTCGCAGCGACAATACCATTGAGAGACAGTTTGAGGTTATTGATGATGCAGTCTTTGCTTCCAACTGGATTCCGATTGGAAGAGATCAGCATATAGAGCAGATCATTCTTCAACGCATCGGAAAATTCCAGACACCGCAAAAGCCGTTCCGAAAGTTCTAAAAGGGCCTTTTTATCTGGTTCTGATTCCCAAGCCCCGGCGTATCTCGGTTTCTAGTTCCATCAGTTGTCTTTGATCTAACCCTTCATCCTTCTGACTTCGCCAAACGATTTGACCATCCTCGTCCAGAAGCACCAGTGTGGGAAAACTCGTAATATCGAACTGGGTTCGAACAGGGCACGGCTGGGCCCCTGCATCAGAGAATAAGGTGGTGTAGTTCATGTGATATCTTGCTTTTATTGGGCGCACCTTGGCTACCTTTTCATCAATATTGCCTTTTTCATAAGCAACTCCCACTACCTCTAGTCCGAAGTTTTTGTATCGCTTTTGCAAGTCCACGATGTTTGGTATTGCCTGAAGGCAGGCACCACAGGATGAGAACCAAAAATCCATAAGGACCATTCTTCCGGTCTTGTTTTTCTTGTACTCCCAAACCTGACCATTCATGTCATAGAGTGCAAAGTTTTCCAACTTTTGGCCTACCAAAACACAGGAAGGTACCGGGGAATAAGATCCACTGTTTTGTGGCGCACCAAAGGAAACTCCGGGAAGCTGGCTTGTGTTGTTTCCCGGGGAAGCAGGCACAATATTGCCTATCGTGGGCAGATTCGGGGTTTGTGGTAGGTTATAACCACCCTGCCCGCCCCCAACGGGGGGAATCGAGAGAATGGCGTTGGGAGCACCAAGAGATGTATTTTCCCTGGCAATTTTATCAGGCATTGGTAGGGAAGTAGTGTTTGTGGAAGAGTCTGATTGGGTTGCCGCTTCTGCGGTTCGCGCCTTGTCCACACCGTCATCCGATGAGGTTCCACCCACCGGCGATGCCCCATTAACGGCACCAAGATCCTCGGTAACAAAAATAGTAACCCTTGGGTTGGGTGGAATTACCAGGGCTGTTCCAGTAAACACCTTATTTCCATCCTTACCCTTGGCGATCAACTGGTAATTGGAACCTGTTTTTAATCCCTTCACGGTAAAGTAACCTTGGGCGTCTGCACTTACCTCGTTTTTAGGCGCATCTTTACCAGCTTGCAAATCCACTACCTGAATAACTGCGCCCGAAGGCCTTCGGTGATAATGATCCATCACCTGACCTGCAAGAATTCCATTACCAGAAACATTTCCGATAGAAGCGGTATTTTGTGGAGAATCGCTTTTATTTGGACTGTTTTGATCGTTGTTCTGGCTGTTATTTGGATTGTTTTTAGGCTGTCCGAACAAACCCAATCCGTTGGAATTTGTCCCAGGTTTGGAGCCAGATGAACTACATCCGGAAATCAGAAGGATTAAACAAAATGTACCAAAGTGTTTAAGCACTTTTAAGTACCTCTGCCGGACCAATTAAGGAAAAAGCACCCTGTCAGGAATCCGGGATCACTGGCCAGAGCAAATTACTAAACGGAATCCATCCTCTAGGAAGAGTCTTCCCCCAAAATGAGCTGAGGTCAAACTAAGGCTTTAGTGAAAAAAAGCAGATTAAAGAAAAATGCGGGTCCTCCGCCGGTAAAGGTGGAAGAACCCGCACTATTTATCGCGCCAAATTAATGTGTTCCAGATCTCCTGCCTTGCACACTGTGAGGGAACAAGGCTTTTTGATCTATGTTTCCTTCTGGATTGAAATGCAAGGGTTCGTAGCCTCCCACTATTTTCAAATCTTTATTAGCGCGGGCTTCCTCTTCCAAAGCAGGAGAAATGTACAATTCTGCCATTTCAAGAGTGTTTGGAATCACCGCCATTTTAATTTTTTCGAAGTTGGGCTGCCAGCAAGTCTCCAAACCCGCCTTGATACATTCATGATCGTTGGGGAAGCTGATTGGCAGCTTGGATCTCCAAAGAAAACAAGCAGTAAGGTTGTTCATCCGGAAAGGCACCGGGTCGATTTTCTGAAGCAATCTGTCCGTGGTCAGATCAGCGATTCCCACTCCAGTTCCGTTGCCGTGGCTTTCCGGAGAAAGATCCAAGGCACACATGCGAATGATTTTGGGGAATTCAAAATCATTTTCACCCTCAATCAACAATCGCCCCACCACATTCGGGTCAATTCCAGCTCCGCTATAGTTTTTCCCAATTTCCCCGACAATAAGTAAATCCAGGGCCTTGAAGGGGAGACGCCCCATGAGGCCACGGGCTTCCTCAAGAAGTTTGGGTTCTACCTCCATCAACTTGGCTTTGCTTACAAACTCGAGCCTGGCTGTTTTTTCCTGGGCATTTTCAAGGACCGCCAGGCCCCCAAGAAACTTGGTTTTTTCAAGAATTACCTTTGCGGTTTCAGGAAGCATATCTCTAAGGCCCTTGAAACCCCACCTGTGGTGCTGGGATGCGCCTTCCCGCTTGCCAAGGCCAATAACAATCATCTTGGCTATTCCGCTTTCATAATTACCACGAAAATCGGTATGTGGCTTGATTCTTGAAATGGTAACCACAGCATCCGCAGCCAAGGCATTTTTATCCCAGTAAACCGGTTCGCCCCAGGAATTAGTTCCAATGACCGTGGAATCCATATCCGTTTTAACTGGCACACCGAGTTTGTCCTCGGAAACACCATATTCTCCTAGCAATTCCCTTTGACCTTTGGAGTTAGCCCCCCCATGGCTTCCCATGGCAGCAACAATAAAGGGTACAGCTCCAATGCCCTTGAAATAATCAATGGCAGCTTTGACAATTTGCGAAAGGTTGGCAATACCACGGCTGCCAACACCAATAGCCACAGATGATCCTTTGTTAATAATCGAGCTTAGTCCAGATTTTTTCCATTCCGCCAAGCTTTCCTGGTAAACGTCCTTCACTTCAGGCTGGGGGGCTATCTGCTTTACCTTCATTACCTTTGGGATTTGCATCGCTTTTCTCCGAAATTATGGATGTATTTGGAGATTCTATGATAAAAACCCTGTGCTCACATAGGGCAATTCCCTTCCCAGAGACCCCATTTTTTCAAGACTTTGTTCCAATTGGTCGAAAGCAAGTGAATATTGACTGAATTTTGGGAAATGTGTATTCGAGACATAGTATTTATGCACAAGTGATGATCGGAGCTGGATTAGTGTTTGGAATTCTTCAACGGATGATATTCAGTGAACTCTTCAAGGTGTTTTTCATAGCCTTGGTGGGTATCACTGGCATTTTGTTAATGGCCGGCATTATTGCGGAAGCAACCCAGCAAGGACTTGGCCCTGCGCAAATCCTCGGTGCCATTCCCCTGCTTATTCCAAGCACCCTGCCCTACACCATTCCAGCAACCACTCTTTTTGCAACTTGCGTAGTGTATGGGCGGTTATCCCACGACAATGAAATACTTGCTGTTCGTGCAGCGGGAATTAACCTCTGGCAGGTTGTTATTCCTGGCCTTGCACTTGGTGGATTCATGAGCTTGATAACCATGGGTTTGTACTATCATGTCATTCCCTACACCCATCATTTGCTTCGATCCATGGTTTTTCATGATGCGGAAGAGTTGCTTTATTCCATGCTGAAAAAGAACGGAACCATCAACTATACCAACGTACCCTACTCCATGTTTGTGAAAGGTGTTCAAGGGAGAAAGCTTCTGCATCCAACTTTCAAGCGAAAGGATGCCAAGGGCCAGATTGATGTGGTTGCCCAGGCGAGGGAGGCATCACTTTCCGTGGACAGGGAAAGGCGGATTTTGCAGGTGCATATGCGCCATGGAATTGCAACTTTTGAAGATGGCAGCAAGGGCTACTTTGAAAACCGTATTTGGGAAGTTCCATTGCCAAATAACCTGAATAATGACCAAAATCGCCGGGCCAGGGATATGACTTGGCAGGAAATTTTGGACAAACGCATGGAATACAGCGAGGAACTAACCAAAACTCTTTCTGAAATTGAAACCAGCAAGGTTACCTTAAAATCTGGAAATCATGCGCCAGATGCCCCACAACATATCGCTAACCTTGAAGGCAGAATCAAGCATATCAACCAACAGACTTTGTTTTTAAATGTAGAATTGCTTATGCGTCCGGCCTTGAGCATAGGATGCCTTTGTTTTATTCTAGTGGGTTGCCCTGTAAGCATTTGGTTCAGCCGTAGTGACTTCCTTAGCTCGTTTATCACATGTTTTTTGCCGATTGTACTTGTCTATTATCCCTTGATGCTTTGCGGAACTGGAATGGCCAAGGAAGGCAGAATCAACCCGGTGATGCTTGTTTGGGGTGCTGATGTTTTGATCGTTGTGGTCGGGCTTTTTATGAGTTGGAGAACTGTCAGGTCTTAGGATGCATTTTCTTTCTCACGAATGCCCTTAACATACGAGAACTGTCAGGCTGATCCTGTTCATCCTCGATCTCTCCAACAATTTCCTCGATGATATCTTCCAAGGTAATCAATCCCTCAACAATTCCATTGGATGATCGAACCACCGCAAGATGGCGGTGATTATTGCGAAATAATTTCAGAGCAGTTGCAATAGTATCCTCAGGGCGGAGGTATATCACTGGATATAAGGCATCTTGAAGAAGTGCAACCCCCTGGGAAGTGATCAGGTAAAGCAAATCTTTGGTATTCACGACCCCCACAATATTATTGACGTCCCCCTCGTAGACTGGCATTCGTGTGTGCCCACCTTCACGGACGGCATCTAAAGTTTGTTGCAAGGAAAGATTCATATCCAGCATGGACATTTTTTCCTTGGGAATCATGCAATCACTAACTTTTTTGGATCTTAACTGGAAAACATTCTGTAAAACCTCGGCTTCCTGCGCTCCAATCAATCCCGCCTCTTCGGTATCTTCAATCACCAGTTTCAATTCTTCGACGGAGTGCGCCAACGAATGCCCGGTTACCACCTCAAAACCAGAAAGACGAATAAGCAAAGAAGCTGTTCCGTTCATGAGATTGATAAATGGCTTGGCAATTTGGCCAAACAACAACATAGGCCCAGCCGTATACAGGGAAGCTTTCTCTGGACTTCTCAAAGCAAGGGTCTTGGGAATCAGTTCTCCAAAAACCACATGAAGAAAAGTAACTCCTGAAAATGCTATTACCGTGGCAACGCCATGAAGTGAAAGCAGAGGAATAGACCAACCAAAATACCCAAGACCCAAATGGATTATCGCTGCCAACGCAGGTTCTCCCAGGAACCCAAGGGCTATACTGGAAAGGGTTATCCCTAATTGGGTTGCGGCAATCGTTTGATCAAGATTTTGGATGGTTTTCTCAACCGTGAGGGCACCTGCCACCTTGGAATTTACCATCTCTTCAACGCGGGTTTTCCGAATGGAAACCAAACCAAATTCAGCTGCAACAAAAAATCCATTCAAAAACACGAATAACGGAACCAATAAAAGCCCGATGAGTGTTAACGGTTCAAAATCCACAAAACCTACCATAAGCATTTTAAATTCTTAGGCTTCCGTTTCCAAAGAAACACATTCACTTGCCTTATTTTAGCAATTCATTAGAATATTTGCTTAAGACAATTATTGGTTTCATACGAAGAGGGTCTTATGGGCAGCCGAAGACGTGGAAGTGGAAGAAGAAAAGTTGGTCGCAAGAAGCGCAGAATGCGCGCCAAGATCCGTCACCGCAAGTAACAAATTTTTAGTAGCTCAAGTTTACTATCGAAAAGCGCAATTTTAAAGCAGGCCCATTCCATTGGGCCTGTTCTATTCATCGGCCCAGTTTTTGGGTTTTAAATACGTTTCATACAATTCGTGTTCCTTGGTTCCAACTGCTGGGGAATAGTCATACAACCAGCGTACCTTCTGTGGTAATGACATAAGAATCGATTCTATTCTTCCCCCTGTTTTGAGCCCGAAAATAGTGCCCCTGTCATAAATAAGATTAAATTCAACATATCGTCCCCTTCGAAATTCCTGAAACTCTTTCTGGGACTGATTGAATGGTAAATTTTTCCTTCGAGAAACTATCGGCAGATAAGAACTGATGAATTGGCTGGAGCAGTCTTTCACAAACTCCCAAGTCTTGGTCATATCACCACTTAAGTAATCGAAAAAGATTCCTCCAACACCGCGTGGTTCTTTGCGATGCGGAAGGTAAAAGTATTCATCACACCAAGTCTTGAGTTTTTGATAATCAACCACATCCGCATGCTTGTTGCAGACATTTTTCCATGTTTTGTGGAAGGCGATCACGTCTTCACGAAATGGATAATATGGAGTCAGGTCTGCACCCCCGCCAAACCATTGTTTATTGCCCTTGGTTAAATACCGAAAATTGGCATGAACGGTGGGTACCATCGGGTTTATTGGATGAAGCACGAGGGAAATACCACAAGCCGTAAAATCCCTGCCTTCACCGGGAATCTGCCCGGCGAACTCCTCCGAAAACTGACCGTGCACATCCGAAAAATTCACACCTGCTTTTTCAAAGATATTTCCGTCAAGAATAATTCTGGATCTGCCCCCACCGCCTTCAGGCCTGTCCCATGAATCCTCCCTGAATTTTTTACCATCTTCCGCCTCCAAGGCAGAAACAATGCGATCCTGCAACCCTTTAAAAAATTCACAAACTTCATTTCTGTTGATAACCATGGTGTTATGGCTCCTGAAACAATCCACTCACATTAAATAAGCAATTAATAAATGCAAAGAAAATAATACAAACCGGTCCTATTTATTGAATTGAACATTCACGGTTTCACCAATCAAGAAAATCACGTCTCTTTCCCGGATAATTTCTTCCCCATTTTCTTCCCAGACCGCTTTTAGCTTGTAACCGTATGCCCTGCCCGGCTTTAGTGGTGGGGTGTAGATAAAACGATTCCCCCCTTTCTGATCTGACTTTTTGGAATCGACCCACAGCTCAGCTTTTTCCGGAACAGTTATCACTAGCATGGCTGCGGTTGGATCTTCCGGAGCGGGTGGCAAAACTTGGGAAGGCAATTCTTTGGAAGGCGCGGCAATGGAATGCTTAAGGTTTTTTCTATTCCCCCGAAACAAACCTCGACCAGTCTCAAATTCGTTTTTGGCAACTTTACCCGGGTAAGGACCAGGGTACCCAAAAGAATATGTCCAACCGTTGCGGTAATATTCTGTGTAATCACCCCCGCCGTAATATCCCGGACCACCAAAGACAAAACTACACAATAAACCCATCCCAATGATTGCCAATGCATTTCTCATGATTTCCTCCAAATTATTTAGCTAGGACAAACCTACCCCAAACCATTGGATATTAGGTCCGTTTGGTGAAATTAGAAAAATATCAGCGTATATTTGGGTTTCACAAAACGAATGATTGGATTAATTTAAACCGACATTATGAATTTAGGGGGTCAAAACAATGTATTCGGATTTGTCAAACCATCACAAAATGATTACTGATTTATTTAGCGATCAATTGAATGCTCCAACCCGGTTATTTGAGATTTCTCAAGATCAAATCCGGTTTTTTCACCAGAACGGCTATTTGCCAGAAATTAAGATTCTGAATGATTCTCAAATACAAGTGCTTTTGGAACAGTTGCAAAAACTTTCAGACCCAGCCGGCGAAGGACATGAACTCTTTTATGAGTTTCACTCCAATGAATCCAAGGACCCGTCCAAGGTTCTTTTCCACGCGCTTGGAGCGTGGAGGATCCAAAAAGGGTTTCACGATATCCTATGGTCCCCAGCTTTTGTCATTCCAGCATTCCAATTACTTGGCGGACCAGTCCGTTTTTGGCATGACCAACTTTTCTGCAAACCGGCAAAACATGGAGGGGTGGTTGCTTGGCACCAAGATTACTCCTATTGGACAAGGACACAACCCATGGGACATCTCACCTGCTGGATAGCCCTTGATGATGCGGATGAAAACAATGGGTGCCTGAACTATATTCCCAAAAGCAATCATTGGGAACTTTTGCCCATAACTGGACTTGCTGGCGACATGGAATCCATCCGTTCCGTTCTCTCAGAGGATCAATTCCAAGACTTTAAGCCAGTCAGCGTACCTCTTAAAAAAGGGTACGCAAGCTTTCATCATCCCCTGACCATTCATGGTTCCTTCGAAAATAAATCACCGAATCCCAGGAGAGCCGTTGTTCTAAATGTGTTTCTGGATGGAACCATTTCCACAAGCAACGAACCTTTGCTGAAAGGAGTTCCGGTAATCACCAGTGGTTCCAAAATGGAAGGCCAATTTTTTCCACTTCTGCATGATGGCAACCGTGTGCTGGCATAATTCCTGGTTGAAATAGAATGTCGATGCAAACCATTCCAAAAAAAGGTAATTCGACAAGGATTATCAAAATCCTTGTTTTGATGTTCATTGTTGGATTGGGGTTATTCTTTTTTTTAAATGAAGATTACAAAGAGTTTCCGGCGCAAGCAGCCACTTTTATTAGGGACTTGGGTTGGAAGGGAATGTTCCTTTACGGAACACTTTATTTCTTGCTGGGGATATTTTCTCTCCCGGCATCATTGATCACCATATCGGCCGGCTATCTGTTCGGATTTTTTCCCGGAATTCTAATAGCAAATATTGGAAGCACGCTGGGCGCCGCATTGATGTTTTTGGTAGGACGTTTTCTTTTCAGGGGTTTTGTTGAGAGACAGGAGGAAAAATTTGGTTTTTTGAAAACTTTTGATGCCTTGGTGGAAAAAAGAGGGTTGAAGATTGTGATCCTTACCCGGCTTGCCATTTTCATGCCCTACGGGTTGTTAAATTATGGCTTTAGTGCATCGAAGATAAAACTTGGTGTTTTTGTTGTTGGCTCCATCCTGGGAATGCTGCCGGGTTCGATTTTATATGTGATCATCGGAACTTCGCTGGAAAACATTTCGGATATGGCCAGCATTCAGATTAACCCTTCAACCATTGCCCAAAGCCATAACCAGAACCTTCAGGTTTGGTATGTTTTAATCATGGGGATTGGCCTGATATCAATGTTGATTTTGGTTTATTACCTGGGCAAAATTTCCACATTGGCCCTTAAATCAATGGGCAAAAACCAGGATGAAATCAAATCTGATGGTAACTAAATTAAAAACTATTCAGGTTCTTTGGCTTCAGACAGTTCCTTCATCACAATTTCTTGTACGGTCTCAGTCTTTGCCATACCTTTGGTTTCGCGCATGACAGCGCCTTTGATCGCATCTGCCGCCTTTACTTTGCCCTTCTTGAAATCTGCCACCGCCTTTGGGTTGGAGGCAATTGCTCGTTTAACAATTTCAGTGATTTGTCCAAGGTCTGCAACCACTTTGAATCCCAGTTTTTCAATGGAAGCTTTTGCCTCGGAACCAGTGGATAGCATGTCCGCATAGACTTCACGGGCACGCTGCATATTCAAACCAATGGATTGAACTTCCCTGATGAGTCCGGCCAGTCTTTCAGGTTTAATTTCAAAATCTTGAATTTCCTTCTTTTGTTCATTAAGCGTGCTTAAAACCTGATTTGTAACCCAATTGCAAGAAGCCTTTGGGTCATTGCACTTGGAAGCGGTTTCCTCGAAGTAACCAAGGAATTTTTTTCCCTGACTCACCAGAACCGATGCATCGTATTTACTAAGACCATATTGTCCAACCAATCTTTCCCTGGAAACCGAAGGTAATTCCCCAAGGGAACTTTTGGCAGTTGCCAAATCCGCGGCAGATACTTTCACCGGAACCAAATCGGGTTCTGGAAAATACCGGTAATCGGAAGCCTCTTCCTTACGTCTTTGAACCACAGTAACCCCGCGACTTTCATCCCAACCTGCGGTTGCCTTGGGAACTTCGCCAAATTTCTTACCATCCTTTTTGAACTGATCATATTGGCGTTGGGCCTCATACTTCATCGCCTTTTCAACAGCCCTGAAACTGTTAAGATTTTTCACCTCGATGATGGGCGTTGCCACGTAAGATCCATCGGGTTGGGAAATATGGATATTCACATTCGCGTCACAGCGCAAGCTACCTTCCTGCATTTCACAGTCGGAAATTTCCAATTCTTTAAGCAACAATCGCAATTCTTCCAAGTAAGCTTTGGCTTCTTCTCCGGATGTAATGTCCGGATGGCTAACAATTTCAAGCAAAGGCGTGCCAGTCCTGTTTAAATCCACCTTGGTATCACTTCCATGTCCTGATTCATCATGGATGGATTTGCCGGCATCTTCCTCCAGGTGGGCACGGATGATGCGAATGGTTTTCGTACCCGAAGGGGTCTCGATTTCTAGAAAACCATCCTTGGAAAAAGGTAAGTCATACTGGCTGATTTGGTAATTCTTAGGCAGGTCCGGGTAATAATAATTTTTGCGATCCCATTTTGTGAAAGCTGCAATTTCACAATTCAATGCAAGCGCCGCCTTTAAGGAGAGTTCAAAGGCCCTTCGATTCATGACTGGCAGTACGCCGGGCATACCGGTGCATACAGGACAGGTAGAAGAGTTGGGATCCAAGCCAAATCTTGTACTGCACCCGCAAAAAAGCTTTGTTTTTGTCAAAAGCTGAACATGCACTTCCAACCCTATGACAGTCTTATATGGAGCATCCATGATATTTGTCCCATTTCGTTTAGCGCTTCATGAACGAATTCTTTCTTATTTTAATAAAAAAACAGGGCCCGGCATTGAATTCTGCCGAGCCCTGCAACTTATTTTAAATGGACCTGAATTACTTGGAATCCTTTTTGGGTTCCTTGGATTCACCAGTCAGAATCTCTTTCAGGCGGGTTTTCTGTTCTGCTGTAAGAATTGCATCCACCTCAGCCTTTTCCTTGGCTTTAAGGTCATTGATCTGTTTGGTTAATTCAGAAACTTTGGTCCTGTAATTTGATTGTATCGAATAGATTTTGGAAACTTGGTCATCACGCAATCCAAGTTTTTTGAAGTTGGCTGGCAACTGCCCTTTGGCTTTATCTTGAGCTGGCGAAACACAGCAAAGAGCGGCAACAAAAACACCTAACGCCAAAACTTGCATACTGAAAATCTTCATGAGCGAACTCCAATTCAATTTATATTAAACATACTACATTAGTATGTTTAGTTAATTCTTTTAATCTTTTATATGTTACTTGTAAACAATTAATTTAGAATTTTTTTCAATTTTGAAAACACACTATTTGTTAAAGGTTTTTAATTTTTATTTAAATGAAATTAGATTCTTTTGTTTATCAAGACTTTTTGCTTTAAGATGTCGAAACACTTGTTTAGGGAGAATTGACATGAAGGGGCACGAAAGAATTATCGAGGGCCTTAATCAGGCGCTTACGATCGAACTTACTGCTATTAACCAGTATTTTTGTCAATCAAAAATGTGTAAGAACTGGGGTTACACCAAATTGGCATCCAAGCATTACGCTGAGTCCATTGGCGAAATGAAGCATGCGGAAAAACTGATCGACAGAATTTTATTTCTCGAGGGAATCCCCGAAATAGCCCGTTATGATGTCATTCGGGTTGGGTCAGATGTGCCAGAACAATTCAAGAATGACCTGAATTTGGAAACCCGCGGGGTTCACGCTTATAACAACCTGATTGACCTTTGCTGTCAGTTGAAAGATCACGGCACCAGAGAAATTATCGAACCTATCCTTGCGGATTCAGAAGAGCATGTGGATTGGGTCGAAACTCAAATTAGTCTGATAGAGGCACTTGGAATTCAGAAATACCTATTGCTTCAAACGGAAGCGGAGACAGGTGGAAATCACTAAGAATCTATCAGTGATTATTTTGAATGATTTTTTTTAAATTATAATGGCAGGCGGTACAACCACTGCCTGCCTCTGTTTCTTTTCTTAACTCCGCCAGATTATTAATGCATTTAAGCTTTGTTATTTCGATAAGAGTAGGCTCATCAACGCCAAAACAATGGCAGATAATTTTGCCTACATCGGTTTGAACAAAACAAGTTTTATCTTCCATAGCTTGTTACACTAATGAGAATATGTATCAATAAGATAACAAAAAAAGTTAATTCTTGTCAAAAATATTCTTTAACACATTCGATTTATTCATGTTTTACCGTTTTTTATACCCTGCTATTGAATTAGCACTTAATTGGTTCTAATATTTAAATGAAGACTAATTAAGGGCTATTTCAATGTCGTTTTTCAGCAAAAAAATGGATTATGCTCTTCTGGTGCTTTCTCACCTGAACAGTTCCTCCGCAGGCTCTTCAGCCCGTGAAATTGCTGCAAAATTTTCCATTAGCAGGCCTTTTGTTGCCAACATTCTTAAGGTTCTATGCCATCACGGAATGCTATCCAGCCATAGAGGTGTCCATGGTGGATATGTTTTGGTTAAAAAAGCCCATGAGATTTCACTTTCGGAAATCATGGATGCCCTCGAGGAACCTTTCTTTTTGACAGATTGCAGCCACTCCTCTGAGAAAGATAATTGCAAGACTAGTCCTTTTTGCACCATAAAGTTTGGCATTGATGAAGTTCATTTGCGAATCAAAAAGATTTTAAGTGGTTTTACTTTGGCTGATATTGTTGATCCCCATCGGTCCGCCCCAGGCCAATTCAAACTGGAGCTTGTTAGTTCACAAAGCTAACAAATATGGAGGTTATTAAATGTTGAAATTGCCAATATACATGGATAACAACTCTACCACCCGAACTGATCCAAGGGTTGTTGAGGCCATGATACCGTTCTTTACGGAAAAATATGGCAACTCCGCCAGCAGAAATCACTCTTATGGATGGGATGCCGAGGAAGCTGTTGATTCAGCCAGGGAACAAGTTGCAAGCATCATCAATGCTTCTTCTAAAGAAATTATCTTTACCAGTGGCGCCACCGAGGCAAACAATCTTGCCATCAAAGGTGTGGCCTCAATGTACCGCAAAAAAGGTAATCATTTCATTTCAACGATTACGGAACATAAAGCGGTAATCGACCCCCTGAAAAGAATCGAAAGAGATGGCTGCAAGGTAACTTTTTTGAATGTCGATAAAAATGGAATGATTTCCCTGCAGGAACTGGAACAAGCCATAACCAATGAAACTGTTCTTGTCACTTTGATGGCGGGAAATAACGAAATTGGAACCCTTCATCCCCTGAAGGAAATTGGAAAAATTTGTAAAGCCAAAGGTGTTTTATTCCACACCGATGCCACACAGGCTGTTGGCAAAATTCCCGTTGATGTCGAGGAAATGGGAATTGATTTACTTAGCTTAAGCGGGCACAAAATGTATGGGCCAAAGGGCATCGGTGCCCTTTATGTGCGAAGAAAAGATCCCCGCGTACGCCTGGACGCCATGATGGACGGCGGTGGCCATGAAAGAGGCATGCGCTCTGGCACTCTGCCGGTACCTATGATTGTCGGCCTAGGCATGGCGGCGGAAATAGCTCGAAAGGAAATGTCTGCAGAATCGCAACGACTTTTGCATTTGCGAAATCGCCTTCACGCAGGAATCACCAGCAAACTTGAAGATGTTTATCTTAACGGGCACCCGGAATTTCGTCTTCCCGGCAATCTGAATCTCAGTTTTGCTTTTGTGGAAGGTGAAGGCCTCATGATGGGTATTAAAGATATAGCAGTTAGTTCTGGTTCCGCTTGCACATCCGCAAGCCTTGAACCAAGCTACGTCCTCAAAGCGCTGGGACTTGGCGATGAACTTGCCCATTCAAGCATTCGGTTCGGGCTGGGAAGGTTTACAACTGAAGAAGAAATTGATTTTGTGATACAGGATGTTGTGCGGGCCGTGAATCACCTGAGAGATATGAGTCCGCTTTACGAAATGCATCGCCAGGGAATCGATCTAAAGACAGTTCAATGGGCGGCACACTAAAATCAACAAAGGAGGCCATACATGGCATATAGTAATAAAGTTTTGGATCACTACAACAACCCAAGAAATGTGGGCAGCTTTGATCGCGATGACCCGCTGGTTGGAACCGGCATTGTTGGCGCACCGGAGTGCGGTGACGTGATGAAGTTGCAGATCAAGATCAACCCTCTTACCGGATTGATTGAAGATGCGAAATTCAAAACATTCGGTTGCGGTAGCGCGATAGCATCCAGCAGCCTTGCTACCGAATGGGTAAAAGGAAAATCTCTGGACGAAGCCCTTGGCATTCGCAATACTGAAATTGTCGAGGAACTGGCATTGCCTCCAGTCAAGGTTCATTGCTCGGTCCTTGCGGAAGACGCCATTAAGGCGGCAATTAAAAACTATCAGGAAAAGTTGGGTACTTCCAAGGAAGCGGTTCATTCCTAACACATTTTTCAATTTCAATAAGGAGAATTTTCATGGCTATCACATTAACGGAAAAAGCAGCATCTGAAGTGAAAAGAATCGTTTCAGAACAACGCCAAAACGGCGATTTCCCTGAAAAGGTTTATCTTCGCCTTAGGGTTGTTGGTGGCGGTTGTTCAGGCTTTCAACACAAGCTTGACCTTGATGAAAACATGAATGACAAACTGGACGAAGTTTTTGAAATCAATGGCGTACCGGTAGTTGTTGACAAGAGAAGCATGATGTATCTGTCTGATGCGAATGTCGATTTTCATGACGACCTGAACAAAAGGGGCTTCAGCATTTCGAACCCCAACGCCAAAACAACCTGTGGTTGCGGCAGTTCATTCTCCATGTAACCGATTCTCAAAACAAGGCAAAGGGGGCTCACCAAGGCCCCCTTTATACATTTCCATGGATCACTTTGAAGCATTGGGTTTACCTAGGACTTACGCTTTAGATTTAAAGCATCTCGAGACCAATTACCTGGAAGCCTGCAAAGCAAGCCATCCGGATTTTCATCTGGCACCTTCTGAATTGGCACTAGCTTTAAGAAAGACAGCAGAAATCAACCAAGCCTACCAAACGCTTAAGGATTCATTCAGCCGTGCGGAATATCTATTAAAGCTAAACGCTGGCCCTTCCTCAGAGCAAATTCGAGAAGTGCCTTCTGAAATTCTGGAACAAGTCATGGAATGGAGGATGGATTTGGAGGAAATTTTAGGAAATCCTCAAAAACAAGCCGAAGTTTCATCGTTGATCCGCCAAAAAATGTTTTTTCTTGAAGAATTATTGTTAAAGGAATTTAAAAAGCTAGAATCATTATTAGATGAGTCCTTAAGCGAGTCTCTCAGAAAGATTCGAGTTTCACTGAACTCGATGAAATATCTGAAAAATTTGCAGGATGAATTAAACAAGGGCGCTTAGCTCAGTTGGCTAGAGCATCAGCTCGACACGCTGAGGGTCATAGGTTCGAGTCCTATAGCGCCCATTTGTTTCTCCCTTCAAAAGAATTCAATACCTTTCACTACCATTCAAGAAGTTTCATAACACCAGCCAAAGTAATGGCTTACATCAAAAGGTGAATGCTTTTGACGGATTTTGACTTGGCGTGAAAGCCACCAAATTTACACACATGGAACTCACAAAAATGCACTCAAGAAATACAAAGCCCCGCACCCCGGTGTTTTGATCTCCTGGGATGCGGGGCAGGTATCACCTCACCTAAGCCTAGCCGGTCACGGAACCAGTGGCATCAGGCTTTTCAGGACCAGGCGAACGGTCATAAACCGTTCTGGAAGTTCCCGCAGACTGCCAATGCCGGTCCAGGGTCTGAAGATAATGCATCTTGGCCACCTCGGGAGTATGGCCAATCCACCTCGTGACAACATGAAGAGGAAAGTTGTCGACCAACTCCGTCTCACGGGAAGACCTTAGGTTTGCGAAAAGCTTAGGCCAAGGCTTGATCCCCGCACTTTTCAGCACCCTGAGAAGCCCGGTCCTAAGATTGATGGCACTGGAACGCACCCTTCCGCAGACAAATTCCTCCCCCTCCTCACGTAACCGGTAGGCTTCCTCAAGGATTTCACGAAGCTCGGGAAACAGTGGAACCCACCGCTTACCCTTCCCCTCATGGTGCTCCGTCTTCGGGGAATGAACCAGAAACCTCCCTTCTTCCCAGTGAATGTCACTCCATCGGAGGCGAATCAACTCAGAGGGAATACGAAGGCCTCCGAATCGGGCCAGCGCAAAGGTCACCCGCTGCACAGCCAGGCTGCAATGCTCAAGAACCTTCCTGGCGGTGGCACCATTGACGAAGAACATCTTCTCCTCGTTGGTCTCCCTCGGAACCTTGAGCTTCCGGAAGGGATTCTCCAATATCAGCTTGCTGTCCAGCGCATGCTGGAAAAACTGGATAGCTGACTTCAGAGTCCTGCCGGTTGTTGCCTGGGAGAATTTTCCAAGGAGATGGATGCGGAAAGCCTCCGCATCCCCCTTGGTGATATCCGCCAACGGCTTGTCCTGGGAAAAGAAACCAACCAGCCGGTTCCTGCAGGAAACCATGTGCTTGCGGGTGTTCTCCTTGACATCCTTCCGAAGCAGGATGTACTCGTCGATGAAATCCCCAAGCTTTCCATGGCACCCCTGTTTCAGGAGGCCCAGCCTGCCAAGCTTTTTCGCCAGTGGTGTCCCCGCGATGGAGACCGCCCACTTCTCCGCTGCTTCATCAGGTGGCATACCAAACAGCGCAGACTTCACCAGCGCTTCAACCTTATCCCTTAACCTCTGGGCATTTCGCTCGGAGACCAGGCCAAGGTGAATCCTAACCACCTTCTTTTCAGGGGTGGCGTATTGCAAAGTCCAGTAGCCACCCTTTCTCTGGTATATGCTAGCCATGTTATTCACCGTGCCTTTCATCACGACGAATCACATAATATAGGTTGATAACATCCTCCTCCTTAAATCTGAGTCCACCCATCCAGTAGTCCTTAATGAACCCTTTTTTTCGATAGCGCCAGAGTGTTGACCCGGAGATCCTTAATTTTTTCAAAGTCTCCCCTTGTGTTAAAAATGGGCTTCCTTCATTATCAAAATTCATACAGAATTCCTTTTTTAAAATTGCCTTTCAATTCTTAAAGGGCAAAAGTTTAACCAGCTCAACATAATTGAGGCAGGCGTGGTTCCGCATGCCTCTTCAAAATTGAAGAGGCATGAAAAGCCTGCTCAAAACAATTGAGGCAAGCTTTAAATTTCAAAACTGGCTAAAACTGGCTTTTGCGCTGGAAATGAACTAGCTGATGCTATCTGGGGATAGCACTGGCAATGACTGGAATAATGACTGGCTGTTTCTGGCAATTACTAGATAACAAACCAAAACCCCTGAAGGTAACTTTTCAGGCTATCTGGATTGTTCAACTGGCTTTACTAGCTGACTGGCTTAAACTGGCATGAACTTGATATTAGCACCCAATCTTTGAAGATAATGTGCTAACTTATTTATCTTATACCATAAGTCACAAAAAGCATCATCTTTTTTAAAATTTTTTATAACTTCTTAAGTATATACCGTATATAAACTTATGGTAAGATTTCAGGCGAGATCCCTAAATTTTTTTAGTTATTGAATCTACCTATGAAGAAAGTTTATGCGGCAGGCTCCCTTCTTTCGATTGATATTCTTTCAGTTGCTCTTCAGGCGCCTCAAAGCTAACGAGGTTGCTCGCCAGAGATAACCCTACAACGTTTCCATCATTTCGTTGCACAGTAGCTTGGCCTGTTGCAGGACAAGCTCGGTGGCGCCTTCTTGAAGGTCTGGCGGGTAGCCATATTTCTTGAGAATCTTCTTCACCATCACCCGCATGGCGGCCTTGGACTGCTCGAACTCGCTCCAGTCGATGGTGGCGCTGGCTCGCACCTTCATTACCAGTTCCGTGGCGATGACTGCAAGCTGGTTGTCGCCGAGGATGTCCACCGCGGACTGGTTCTTGGCGAGGGCCTGGTAGAAGGCATACTCGTCCCCCGTCAGCTTGAGCCTCTCCCCACCCTTTTCGGCGTCCACCATTTCCTTTGCCATTTCAATCATCCGCTCGATGAGCTCAACGACCGTGATGGAGCGGTTGTGGTAGGAGTTGAGCGCCGCCTTGAGCTTTTCGGAGAAAAGCTGCGCCTGGACGACGTTCTTCCGGGAGCGGGTTTTAAGGTCGTCCCGCAGGAGCTTTTCCAGAAGCTCTGCGGCAACATTTTTGTGCTCAAGGTCTCTCACCTCGGATAGGAAGTCCTCAGAGAGGATCCCGATATTGGGCTTTGGCAGTCCCGCCGCCGTGAACACGTCCACGATCTCGCCGTTGGCGATGATGGCCTTGGAGACAAGCTGCCGCACTGCGGCGTCGAGCTCCTCCGGGCTTTTTTGGCGCTCGCCCTGGGTCTTTCGGAGCACGGCCTGAAGGCCCTGGAAGAAGGCGATCTGGGATCGCATTTCCTTGGCCTCATCCGTGCTGGCGCACAGCGCAAACGCCTGGGAGATGTTAGTCACCGCCTTGATGAACCGTCCCTTGCCGTCCTGCTGGGCAAGGATGTGCTGCTGGATGGCGGGCAGAAGCCTGAGGCCGTCACCGTCCGCGCCGGCCAGCGCCTGCTCCCATAGGCATCCATGCAGCATCGCCACGATGACGCTGTGGCAGTTCTTGAGGGCCTCGATTGCAAGCTCCACATCGTGGGTGGGGTCTCCCCTGCCACTGCTTTCGGTATAGGTTGCCACGGCCTTCTTGAGTTGGCTGGCCAACCCGAGGTAGTCTACCACCAGCCCGCCTGGCTTGTCCCGGAACACACGGTTCACCCGTGCGATTGCCTGCATGAGCCCGTGCCCCTGCATTGGCTTGTCGATATAGAGGGTGTGCAGGCAAGGGGCGTCAAAGCCCGTCAGCCACATATCCCGAACGATAACGATGCGGAACGGGTCGCGGGTGTCCTTGAACCTGTGCGCCAGCTTCCGCCGGGACTCGCCGTTGCGGATGTGCCGCTGCCACTCCGGGCCATCCGCGGCATTGCCAGTCATGATGATCTTGGCTACGCAGGGCTTTTTTCTCTCCTGCTCGATGTCGTCCTCTTCCGCCCCGGCCCACTCCGGGCGCAGCTTGAGGATCTCATCCAAAAGGTCCACGCAGATGCGGCGGCTCATGCACACCACCATCGCCTTGCCTTCCATCGCCTCCTGCCGCCGGTCGAAGTGGTCCACCAGGTCGCGGGCGATCAGCTTGAGCCGCTTGGGCTCACCCACCAGCGCCTCGATGGCCCCCCACTTGCTCTTGAGGCGGCTCTTGGTGTCCGCCTCCTCGTTCTCGGTGATCTCCTCAAACTCAGCGTCAAGCCTGTCAAGCAGCCCCTCGTTAAGGGAAAGCTTGGCAACCCGGCTCTCGTAATAGATGGGAACGGTCGCCTTGTCCTCCACCGCCCGCTGGATGTCATAGATGGAGATATACTCGCCGAAGATGGCGCGGGTGCTGGCGTCCTTCTTGTCGATGGGTGTGCCGGTGAACCCGATGAATGAGGCGTTGGGCAGGGCATCCCTCATGCTTGCCGCCAGCCCGTCGATCAGGTCGTACTGGCTCCGGTGGGCCTCATCGGCGATCACCACAATGTTCTCGCGCGTGGAGAGCGGCGGTGGCTTGGTTCCCTTCTCCACAAGAAACTTCTGAATGGTGGTGAACACCACCCCGCCGCTGCCGACCTTGAGAAGCTCACGCATGTGCTCCCGCGACTCCGCCTGCGCTGGGGTCTGCCCAAGGAATTCCCCGCAGCGGGCGAACTGGCCGTAAAGCTGGTCGTCAAGGTCATTGCGGTCGGTAAGCACCACAATGGTGGGGTTTTTCATCGCCGGGTGGCGCACCGCCATGGCGGCGAAGAACAGCATGGAAAAGCTCTTTCCGCTGCCCTGGGTATGCCACACAACTCCAACCCTGTGGTCGCCCTTGCGCGGACCCTCTCCGCCCATGCCGCTGGCCCGGATGGTCTCTTCCATCGCTACGTTCACGGCGTGAAACTGGTGGTATCCCGTCATCACCTTGTGGGCTCCCCCGCCATCATCCTCGAAGAGGATGAAGTGCTGAAGCAGGTCAAGCAGGCGGCGCTTTTCAAACACCCCTTGGATGAGCACCTGGAGCTCAAGCTTGGTGCCGGGCTGGGCCTCTTCGCCGTCAATGGTGCGCCAGACCTTGAACCACTCCTGGCTGGCCGTCAGGGAGCCTATGCGGGCGTTGACGCCGTCGCTGATGACGATCGCCTCGTTGTAGGTCATGAGCGACGGGATCTGCGCCTTGTAGGTCTGCACCTGATGAAAGGCGCCCCAGATGCTGGCGTTCTCGCTGAGGGCGTTCTTAAGTTCGAACAAGGCCACGGGCAGGCCATTCAGGAAGAGGACGATGTCGGGCCGGCGCTGGTGATTATTCTCAACCACCACGAACTGGTTAACCGCCAGCCAGTCGTTGTTGTCGGGGTTGTCAAAGTCCACAAGGCGGGCAAGGTCGCCACGGATGGAGCCCCCGGGGATGGTGTACTCCACCGGCACGCCGTCCCGCAGCATCTTGTGGAAGGATCGGTTGTTGCCCACAAGGGAAGTGGTCTCGGGCCGAAGAACCTTACGGACGGCCTCCTCGATGGCCTCATCCGGCAGGCGGGGGTTGAGCCTTCGGACGGCTGCCTCCAGCCTCTTGTTCAGCACCACATCGGCGTGGCTGCCTCGTTCGCCATAGAGCCCGCCCAACGGCATCTCGGGCCCGTGGAGCACGGCGTAGCCGAGCTTTTCCAGCCACGATAGCGCGAGGTTCTCCAGCGCGGCCTCGTCGACGGGCGGCATCTCACACGGTCCTTTCCAGGATCTTTTCAGCCTCGGGCACCCGCAGCTCGCCGGAAAGGAGCTTCGGCAGCAGGGTGTCGCGCAGGGAGGCTAGGGTGCGGGAGTGATGAAGGTTGGAAATCCATTGGTTGAACAACGGATTTGCTAACTCGGCAAACCGCTCGACCAATTTAATCGGTGGTAAAACCACTTGGGTTTCTTCTACGATTCCTTTGCTGATGTTCTGCTGGGCTGAACCGACGGCCTTGTTTTCCATCTCGTTGGTCGCACAGCGCATCGTGAGGTAGTTGAAGAACGCATAGTCCTTCTTCGGAATCAATGCACACACGGCTTGATTTGTAGTAAGGCGAGAAGAGGTAAATGAAACTTGGCCAGCAGTCGCACCGTAAAAAGCAACCACAGTCGAGAAAGCAGGCACCCACTTTGCCGACGATTCTGCCAAACCTTCCTCGGTAATGAATCCCTCAGTTGCTGTGATTATGGGCTGCCTAACCTCGCCTGAAGCAAGCCACGGAATGGTCCCACCATCCCAAAAGCGAGGTTCATTGCGTCGTGGCGTGCCACCATTCTGAATTTGCACACAGCAATCATGTACTTTGCCGACTTCCCAGCCTTTCGGAATATGTCCAAGCGGGGAGTCTTCCAAGTACTCTGGAAACAGGGCAGCGGTGGCTTTATCCATGCCTTCAGGTTTGCGGCCATCGAGTTTGGCCTTTACCGGATCAAAATCCAAGAACCAGCTCTGAAACAGCGCCCGCGCCATTGCTTCCAAAGTTGCGTTCATCCGCCGGTTCAACTCGATCTTGTCGTCGAGGGCATCGAGAACCTCCACCAGCGACATCTCACGTTCTCTCGGGCGCGGGACCGGGAAAGAAAGAAAGTCTTCTCTAGTTAGAGACAAATTGGTCGTTCCGATAGCGTGTGCGCGGCAATACTCGCGATATGCCGGGGTCCTGAGCAACCAGTAAACGTAGCGCGAGGAAATGTCCTCACGGCTGAACGTCAGTTTAACCGTGTCTTATGTTACGCGACCGGACGGAATGTGTGGAGGAACGCGAGCGATGGCGCCGAGCAGTTCTGCTGCTTGAGTCACATCTTTGAGCGACACATAGATGTCGCCCGGTCTGAGAGTCAGCTTTTCCGGGCACTCGCCACCGTATGTCTTCAGATTGTCGTCACGGAATCCTCCATTCCGCTTGATTGATGCCAACCCAAGTAAAACGGGGCCTGGCTGACCAAGCAAAGCGCTCTGGTAGGTCGTTCCTCGCGTGAGTGAAACGAGGTCACCGAGAACGAGGTCATTCGAATCACCCACCATAGCCCAGCCCCCTCAGGTTTGCTTTAATGGCGTGTTCCAGTTTCCCAGAGTTCCTGCAAAGGGCATTTAAAAGCCTTTTCATTTCACATTCTTCTTGGATATGAGCCCACTTGGTGTCCAAATGCTTAAAATAGCATCAGCAACTTCAGTATTTGTGATCGCTGAGGTCCTTGGCCTTTCGATTGCCAAGTTTGGAGCAATTTTACCAATAAGCTTTTGAAACCTTTTAAGGGGCATCTCTTGCGCAGTCTTTGACACTTCTTTTAATAAAAGGTAGCGTCTTTTACCTTGCCCGCGAGAATAGCTTTCTAAACCAATAACTTGCGAAGGTGGGCTTACATATTGTTTTTTATTAGGTTCATCTACACACTCTACAATCCAGTCACCTATTCGAATGTTTTCTAAATAACGTGTTTTTGAATGGTAATGAGTGGATTCAACACCCGTTCCATTTGGTTTTGTAAGCCTGCTTTTCGCCTGCCTTTTAATAAGTTCAGCTTTTTCTATTTCCTTTTCTGGAACATCGCCACGAACTAACCCGCCAACAAACCATAACTTGGCAGACACTACTCGTTTTTGACTTTTACTGTTACTCTTTAAGGCTTTATCAGACTTGAATTTGGGGGGTCTATAGGCAGAAAGGCACTTCTTTAAATACTCAGGGCGCACTGGTTCCGTACACAACTTACCAAAAAAGTCATCAGCACGGCGTAAAGCTTGGGGGCAATTTGTAATGGAACCAGCCTCATCCAGAACATTCTGTGAGTTGTTTGAAATGTTTGCAGAACCTACGATCAAAGATTTGTCGCATATGAAGAACTTAGCGTGCAAGTTAGTCCTTGAAAACACAGTTACTCCACGCTGCATAAGACGCTGAACTTCCCTCGGCGAAGTAATACCTTGGGTTACAGTCTGCATCCCCATGTTCACAACCAAAGTATCCCCTTTCTTTAGGCACAATAAATCTGCACCACCGCTGCCAAGGTAAGCAACTGCAGCCTTTACTGACTTGGCTTTCTTCACTCTGTCACGAAGTTCAACCCAGAGATTATCATTGGCCAAAAACCTAGAGGCTGTCATGTTTTTCTCCCAACGAATAACCCAGCCCCTTCAGGTTTGCCTTGATGTCCCTTTCCAGCTTTGCCGACTCGGCGAACTGTGCCTCCAGCTCCGCCACAAGCCGCTTCATCTTGTCGCCGAAAGGCTCGCCATCGTCCGCTACTTCCTCTGCCCCGACATATCTTCCGGGGGTTAGCACACCACCGTGGGAGGTGATTTCATCGGTAGTTGCCGACTTGCAGAACCCGGCGATGTCGGCGTATTTCCCGGCGCCCTTATCGCCCCGCCAGGCGTGGTAGGTACCGGCAATCTTCTGAATGTCGGCCTCGGTAAGCTCCCGGTGGGTGCGATCCACCATGGTCCCGAGCTTGCGGGCGTCGATGAACAAAGTGTGTTTCCGCCGGTCACGGCGCTTGCCGTCGTTCTTGCTCTTGGCGAGGAACCACAGGCACACCGGGATTTGAGTGCTGTAGAAAAGCTGGCCCGGCAGAGCCACCATGCAGTCCACCAAGTCGGCGTCCACGATCGCCTTGCGAATGTCTCCCTCTCCCGACTGGTCGCTACTCATGCTACCGTTGGCCAGCACGAACCCGGCCATGCCATTTGTGGCGAGGTGGTGAATGAAGTGCTGCACCCAGCCAAAGTTAGCGTTCCCCTTGGGCGGTATGCCGTACTTCCAACGTACATCATCCTCTTTGCGGGACCAGTCGCTATCGTTGAAGGGAGGGTTGGCGACAACGAAGTCGGCCCGCAGGTCTGGGTGAAGATCACGGCTGAATGTATCGGCGTGCTCAGACCCGAAATCTGCCTCGATACCACGGATGGCAAGGTTCATCACTGCAAGGCGGCGTGTTGTGGGGTTACTTTCCTGCCCGAATACCTTGATATCGCCAAGCTTGCCGCCGTGGGCCTCCACAAACTGCTCGCTTTGAACGAACATGCCGCCAGAGCCACAGCAGGGGTCATAGACGCGCCCTTGGTACGGCGCCAGCATCCCCACCAGCAACTTCACCACGCAGCTTGGGGTGTAAAACTGTCCGCCAAGCTTGCCTTCGGCATTGGCGAATTTGGTCAAAAAGTATTCAAACACCCTGCCCAGAACATCCTTGGAGCGGCTCTTTTCGTCACCCAATTCAATGGATCCGACCAGGTCGATGAGCTCGCCGAGCTTCTACTTGTCGAGGTCGGCACGTCCATAGTTCTTATTCAGGGAGCCCTTGAGTCGGGGGTTGTCCCGCTCAATGGTTGTCATGGCATCGTCCACGAGCTTGCCGATGGTGGGCTGCTTGGCGTTGGCTTGAATGTGGGACCAGCGGCCCTCGGGCGGCACCCAGAATACGCCTTTGGCTCTATATTCATCGGCATCTTCTGGGTCAGAGCCTTCATATTCTCCTTTGCCCTTCAGGAGCTTTTCTCGGTGGGATTCGAAGGCGTCGCTGATGTACTTCAGGAACACCAGACCGAGCACGACATGCTTGTATTCGGCGGCGTCCATGTTGTTGCGGAGCTTGTCGGCGGCGAGCCAGAGCTTGTCCTCGAAGCCGATGTTGGCGGCGGTCTCCTTTGCCGTAGCATCGGCGGGCTTACGCGCGCGGGCCATTATGGGGATTCTCCACGGGGGATTAGGGCGCTCCTCTCCGCTTACTGCAACGGTCAGGGGCGTTAATTACATTCGATATTTTATAAAAAAGGCGAGTGTTGTGTTTTAAGAATGTTTTGATGGCGGAGATACATCGAAATGGCTCGGACTTACTTTTGGAGGCCTGGAGCAATGTTAATAAGGCCGTGATGTGCCTGAGCATTTTAATTGTCACAGAGGCTCCTCGCCTATTTTTACAGCCAAATCGGGAGTTTCAAAATGACACCGAAGTCCTGCCTCAAAACTTAAAGCAATCATCGCTTCAAAAAACAAGCTATTTTCCAACAGTTCTGAATCATCAAAATCTACCACATTGAAATATTTTTCTATTAGCAGAAGCGGTATTGACAGCTTTTTAGAGAATTTTCTTCCTGATGAATCCTCAAAGTCTTTATGTTTTTCCTTGGATTCATGAATAAGGGTTTTTAAGAGGGGTTTAGAATTGTCGATCGATTTAAAAACTTTTTGGAATGGCAGATGGTAGTCAGCCTGATAGGTTTCCAAACAAGCCTCAAGATCTGCCAAAGTATTTACTGATTCCCCTTTGAGTCCGGACTCAAATGCTCTAATCATTCCTAAATTTAATCTACTTCCGGGCTCTCCTACTTCCTGTATAGCCCAGTTTTGGTAGCACAACGCACCAATTGCAACTTGAAAGGCAGACATCGAATTTGCAATTTTTTGACCGGGAAGATCTTTTTTCTTTATTTTTGAAATTTCTTTTTGGATATCTTCTGCAGCCTTAATTGCTTCTTGGAAACCTTGATCAGCAGCTTCACAGTACCATTTTAACGCCTCTTTTTTATCTGCCTGAACTCCTTGCCCATATGCAAAACAAACCCCAAGATTATACTGCGCGGGAGCATACCCTTGATTTGCCGCCCTTAAATACCATTTTGCAGCTTCTTGCTTGTTTTCTTTAATCCCCAACCCATCATAATAAAAATCTCCAAGAACTTTTTGAGCCTCAAAATCCCCTTGCTCCGCAGCTTTTCGGTACCATTTTAAAGCTTCGGTTTTATCTTCTTTAAAAACATTTCCATAATTAAAAAGATGCCCAACAATTGTTTGAGCTTCTTTGTCACCTTGTTCGGCAGATTTATAAATCCAGTAGGCAGATTGCTTGTCGTTTTGTTCAACCCCTTGTCCATTTGCGTAACAAAATCCTAATTCAAATTGCGCACGACAATGCCCATTATTCGCAGCTAATAGATACCATTTAATTGCTTCTTCTTTGTTCTCTTCGACTCCTTCTCCGTTTGCATAACAAAACCCCAAGTTAAATTGTGAATTGGGAAGACCAAGCTCACCTGCCTTCATGAAATGTTTGAATGCCTCATGTTCGTTCTTTTTAACGCCGCATCCAAATTTTAAACAAAGAGCCATCAGATGCAGCCCGTACGTATTATTTTCTTTAGCTGCCATTTGCCAAGATTTTATTTTTAAGCAATTTTCTTCGATCCATTTTGCAGAATCGTCGCTAGCCTCATAAGATTCAAAATCTTCTTTAACATTTTCCATGGTAGCATCTCATTAAAACATTATTAGGGTCTGTCATCTACTTTAATGGGAATTTCTATCTATTTCAAATAGATTGCAAATTATTAAATTTCAAATTTTTGGGAACATCATTCACGCTAAAAATCCTTACGGCTGTTGGCGTTTTTGTTCACCTGAAACAACTTTTTCTAATCCTAGACCACCAAGCCTTGAGGTAATCTTTCTAGAACTTCCAATCAGATTTGTTTCACAAATACCAGCGTGGGTGCAATAGAGCACAATCGTCAGTCTTGATGATAATTGTATATCCAAATTAAAATCACCTTTTAGTTAGGCTTGTTTATCAAGCAAATGCTATTTCATTATTTTTTTAGTTCAAGCATAGCAGATATAAAATTTCCCATTATTATTTAAGGTTTGAAGACCTAGATAAAGGCAAACATCTTGAATAGGTAAGCATATTCTAAAACTAATTTTCTTATAGCAAGCTTATACCCTATTTCAAACAAAAGCAGACGGCATCTAATAACTTCAATTATTTGATGATTATTTTTACCGCTAAATCAATGCCACCGGGCGCTAACTTCCATCAACCAATTACGGGCAATAAGTTCATGGCCTTGTGGAAGAGGATGCACACCATCCCATATCCATTGCTCCGCAGGAACCTTTATGGAGGCATCATCAAAAACATCTTGGGTCTTTACATGAACAGCATCATAATCCTTGGCCAACCTGGAAACGATAACTCGCATTTCATCGGTAGCAGCACGACGACTTACCCACGCTTCTTTGGTGGAAAGCCTGCCGGCAGGCAAAACAAACGGATCCATCAAAACCAACCTTAACGCAGGATTAGCCTTCCGGCTGGCATCAAGGATAAACCGGTAATCGGACTCAAAGTCTTTAGGCTTTACGCCCCTGCCAACGTCATTGGTACCCACAAGGATGCTGAGCAAATCTGGCGTCATCGCAATGGCATCTTTGTCCCAGCGTTTGCGTAGGTCTGCCACCGTATGGCCACTCATGCCCCTGTTGTAAAAGTCCAGTTTTGCCTCAGGCATATCAACGCCTAATCGTGCAGCAATCAGGTAAACATAACTATGACCCAGGTAATGATTGCGGTCTTTTTCATTGCGACCCCAATTCATATCGGTGATGGAATCTCCTTGAAACAACAACCTGCTACCTTTTTTGAATAGGGGAAGGCGGTAATTGTAGCCTTTGCTCCCTGATGGGTCATTCTCAGCAGTCGTCTGCTGCGCATTACAGTGAGAACTTGCCATAACCCCATTAACTGCCAAGGCGCTTGCTTTAAGATAATTGCGTCGATCTAACATGATGGCTTTCTTCTGGGTGTTTGACAGATTTCGCGGTCTAGGATTCGGAACAAATTTTCACCAAAAACTTTACAATTAACGCAGCGAATTAGCCACAAAAGAATTCCAAGATATTTGGTTGATAAATCATCAGTACACCAATAACTGGGAAATACAAAATCCTGAATTTGCCTGTTATCTCCTGCTAAAAGCTAGCTTGTGTTATGTTAGAAAGCTGATTGTAATTCCAACAAAATACTATGCTAAATAAGCACATATCAGGATTTTTGATCATGAACCAGCAATCTGAGGATTCCACTCAAAGGTATTATGAAGAACGGGCTGAGGAATACCTCGCCAGGACTGCGAACGTTGACATGGGATCTGTGTATGAACCCTTCCTTGCACATATTCCTAGTGGAGGCAGGATTTTGGATGCCGGTTGCGGGCCTGGAAGGGATGCCTTAGCTTTTCTGAAAAAGGGTTTCCATGTCACCGCATTCGATGCCTCTTTAAAAATGGCGGAGATAGCCTCGCACCAAACAGGTTTAGTGGTAGACCAGATGCGCTTTCAGGATCTTTCATACGACAGTGAATTTGACGGCATATGGGCCTGTGCCTCATTACTACACGTGTCTTCCACCGAAATAGACAATGTCCTTTTGAAGCTTAGCCATGCCTTGAAGCCTGGCGGGGTCTGGTACATGTCCTTCAAAGAGGGCTATGGGGAAAGAGTTGAGGACGGCCGGCGGTTCCTTGATTTTACAGAGGCAAGCCTCAAAACGAGATTGGGAAGCATCCCTGGAATATCAATAATCCGCATATGGAGTTGCGAGGATCAGGCAGGCCGGGTTGGGATTCGCTGGGTGAACGCTTTGGTGAGGAGGGAAGCCTAGGGACCTGATTAAGGCTTTGAGTCCTAATACGCCGATTCGTACCTATAAAAATAAGCTAGGCACCAGATTGCTCAGGTGCCTAAAGCAGTTTACTTCGTCGATTATTAAATAAAAAATTACCGGAAAGAATTATTAGGAAACGGCGAGATGGCAATTATCGAATATTCTTGAATTCTTTCCTTTAATAAGATGGGACGAGCAATAATATCTAAGCAGGATATTGATTATTAGATTTCATGAAAAGACTTCATATTGCCAATGAAATTATTTGCGTCACACTATTCCAATTATTAAGGTAACAATAAATATTGGATACAAAAAAGGGAATCATATGGTTTTTTTTAGAAAAAAAGCATTTACACTAATTGAGCTATTAGTTGTTATTGCAATTATCGCAATATTAATCGGACTTCTTTTACCAGCAGTGCAAAAAGTTCGGGAGGCCGCAGCACGCATGAAGTGCCAAAACAATTTAAAACAATTCGGGTTAGCATATATCAGCTACCATGATACTTTTAAAAGTTTCCCAAGGAGCTATATTTTTAATGGCGGACATGCAGTCGGAGATTGGGGATGGGCACCAAGATTGATGCCTTTTCTGGAAAGCGCCAACCTTCAACAAATCATCAATCCCGGAGACTATCTTGGGGAAATTCCCGGAGTGAACGGAAACACTCAAAACACTCCACCTGTCTTCTTGTGTCCATCAGACCCCATTACATCAAAAACCAATGATAATTATGGAAAATCTTATGGCAAAACAAATTATCTCCCAAGTTATCTAATATCCCCGCCCTTTGGGGGCGGCATAAATGCAAATGATACAAGAATTAATGATATTATTGATGGAACAAGCAATACTTTTTTAATGGGCGAAAGGGATATGCAAAAGGGATTAGCTGGTGTTTGGATTGGAAGGTTAACAGGAATTACAGATGCCGTTGTTTACGGAAGAGCGGATCTTCCCCCTAATACCAAATATATTTCTCCTGGAAACTCAACCAATGCCTTCGTTAGTGCTAATGATCCAAACTGCACAAGGCACGGCTGGACTTCTTCACATTCGGGAGGTTTAAGCTTTGCGTTTTGTGACGGGTCAGTGAGATTCATCTCGGAAAATATTGAAAGTCATGTAGGTTACACCAACGGTTGTTCAGCGAATGTGAATACAGCAAATTTTATGTACCAAAATCTTTTCCGAATTAACGATGGAAACGTGGTTCAAATCCAATGAATGTCAAATTTTTCCCAATATATATTTTTGTAATTATTGCCGCCGCTGGGTGCCTTTCAGAGAATCCAAATTCAATCAAAGGTTCTGTTACTTTAGATGACCAACCACTTGAACAAGGTAACATTACATTCATACCACTTACGCAAGAATCGACAAAGAAATTTGCCGCTCAAATAAAGGATGGAATGTTTTTCTTGGAAAACCAAGAAGAATTAAAACCGGGAAAATATCTTGCAGAAATTAATTGGGCAAAGCGTACCGGAAAAAAAATACCATCTGCAGACCCTGGGGTTTTTATGGAACAAACTATCCAAGGAATTATTAAAAAAGAAATTATTTTAAAAAAAGGAATTAACCAGGAAGATTTTAAAATTGGATCAAAGCCAAACAGGTTAACTTTGTGAAATATAAAATCATGCTAGGTTAATAATCTTATTAGTAAATTTAAATGACCTACAGAAATAAAAATTAAGGTGTTTCGATCAATATGTTTATGGTTCCATTAATTTTTGTTCAATTGCTACAATTCGATCTTTAATTCGAAATCTTGCCATCGTTTTAAAGCCTTCCGAAATTCTCTTTAAAAATAATCCATGTAGTTTTTTTAAAATCATCTTATCCTGATCAACGGCATCCAATCTTTCAAGCAGTTTCAATACATGATTTGCTGTAATCGGAAAAAAAACACCGGAAAACGATTCAATATTACCTGTCATCTGTTGCAGCAATACTTTTGCTTCCTCATACTTTTTCATTGAAATTAAGGAATTGCAAAAAAATGAATCTGCAATTATTGATGCCTGGGAATTACTTCCATAATCCGAGTAGGCCTTAATTTTAAAGTCCTTGGTTAGTTGATATATCTTTTTTATTTTATCTTCATCTTTAAGATCTAAAGCAAACTCGGTATAGGGTGATAAAATCCCATCTACAAGAAAAGGTGATTGGATCAATTCCATGTTTTTTAATTTCAAAATCAGGTTATCAAAAAGGCCGAATCCCTCATTGAACTTTTTGTTTTTAAGTAGAAATGCTGCTATTTGACATTCCCCCAGCAGCGTAAAATAATTTTTTTCGCCCAAATATTTACAAAAACTTGAATCAATATCTTTGCTAAGAGAAACCACATCTTTTTGCCCAAAAAATGTAATACCGGACTTCTTTGAAAGTATTTGCACTATACTTATAAAATCAATGTCTTTGCCTGCACCCGGTGCTATTAATTCAATAGCAGAAATAGCATTCTGCACTAACATCGGCGTAAAAGGTTTATCTGTCAGCTTTTGAAGTTCCTTAAAACCCAAAGCTATATTTTTTATATCAATATCATCGCTAGCATCAAACGCCAAATCAATTTCCCGGGAGGCAGACTCAAAATCGAGTATTTGAAAGCCAAAGAATGCACGCATCAAAAATAAATTGGCAAACTCCTTAGCCTGAAGTGAATTCTTTTTTTGAAGGGCGTCTGTATCTTTTTGAAATTCATTAAGAGCAAGATCATAATTCAGAAGAGCTGACTCAAAATCACCAAGGATTTGCTTTGTCCATGCATATTCACGGTAAACTAAACCTCTTTCCCAAGGATCTAAATTTTCGTTGTTTTTTGCAAATTTAAGAACCTGATTATGTAATTCCAGTGATTCTTTCAACAAGCCCCTGCTTCTATAAATTCCAGCAAAAGCAAGTTTAACATGCAAACCAGATTGACTTTCATCTGGAGAAGCTGCCAATATTTTTTTTTCTCCGTATTGAAAAAAGGAATTCGGTATCGAAGTCAAAGCTGCTGCTGAAACCATATCTTCCCGAATACTATTTGGCCTACAAAAGGCATAAATAAAAGCTTTTAAAATTCGGGAAGGTGTTCCTGAATCTAAATAAGTCACAAGAATACTGCTTGATTGAATAGCTCTTGTTCTTTGTATTTCTGCAATTTTTTGATTATTTTTTGCCAATTCCGCATTTTTTCTTGCTTCACGTTCACTTATCAAAAGTTTTTCATTAAAACCCTTGGTAATAACCCCAAATAATCCGCCACCTATTGCAACGCATACTAGCAACGCTGCCGCTACGCCCACCACAGTCTTATTTTTTCTGGCAAATCGGAGACTTTGTTCTATGATTCCCTCCCGATGAACTTTTACGGGTTCATCAGCTAAATATCTTTTAACATCTTCCGCCAATTCTCTTGCAGACACATATCTATCTTCAGGATTCAACCTTAATGCCTTCAATGCTATAGCTTCCAGAGCTTTTGGCGTTTCAGATTTTAACTCGGTAGGTTTTGGAAAATCCCCGCAGAGGATACGTTTGTTGAAGTCCTCCATATTTTCCTTGGAATTCTTCTTGGAAAGATGTGGAGGCTTCCCTGTAAGAATTTGAAACAACACTCCACCAAGGGCATAGATATCTGACCCGGGGCCTATTAATGAAATATCCTCATCAAAGGTTGCCCTTAGCTGTTCTGGTGCCATGTAAGCCGGCGTTCCACCCACACCCCTGCGACTTCCACCCTGGTTTCTGTGTAAACCGCTAGATGCAGTATCTGAAGGCCTGTAGGGAGGTATCTGACCAATTTCCAAAGTAGCAAAGGCATCGTCGTTACCACTTGCCTGACTGGCAGCCTCACCATGGACTACCACCAAACCCCAATCAACCACAAAAACTTCGCCATAATCTCCGATCATAATGTTGTCTGGTTTAATATCGCAGTGAAGCACACCCTTTTTATGGGCGTACTCAATTGCCAGGCACGCAGACTGAAAATATTGCAGCAAATCGATCAGTGCCTCTTGTTTTCTGCCGGATTCCGTTTTCGATATTGCATGGTAATCACTTATCACCCGGGAAAGCTTCCTACCACGAATGTAACGCATGGCATAGAAGAGTCTGCCTCTGATGTCCTTGCCAAGGCCATAGACCGGAACAATGCTGGGGTGCTCCAAGGCACCTGTTACTTCGCCTTCCAAATGGAATAAAGCTTGGGTAAGGCTTTCATTAGCCCTTTCCGGCTTGATGAACTTGGCTACCACCGTTCGGTTAAGCTCTGTGTCTTTTGCGAAATAGAGTTCGCCAAGGTTGCCGGCGTCAAAGAAGTGCTGTCTTTCAAAACGGTCTTTGGCTTTGGACCCTGGTTCATTAAATTGGAATGGCTTGCCTGAATCAGGAAAGTCTGAAAGATGAGACCGGGTAAACTTCTCATCAAGACCTAGATCTTTTCTCTGAACAAGGGCGCTATCAAGAGTCTGGTGTAATTCATCATCTCCAAGATGATCCAGATCACTTTCCAGATCTTTCACCATATGAAGAGAGGCAAGGGCTTTTTCTTGGTCACCTTCCTTTTGAATATGAGCATGTACCGCCACCTTAAGGCTATTACATTCTTCGGCCGTAATGGCTTTTTGCTGAATCAATATGTCCGCCAATGGTTTTGACTTATCAAACAACCACTCTGTAAAGGCTCGAATCACCTTATCCTTGGAAAGAATTCCTAGTTGAAGACCTAAGCCAGCAAGGATAAGGTTTTGTTCTGCAAAGTTTTTGGAATTGGAAAACATAGGTTTATTTCCTGATTATCATAACCGCCTTTAAAGAACATTGATTATAAACCAAGTATTTTCCGATAGTTAAAAAATTACCTGTCTTGGTTCGGCATAAATAGTTTGTTGGGACCATATTGCTTTTATTTATCTTGATTAATAATTTAAATTTGAATTTTGACGGAATCAATTAAGGTATCAAAATGAAATTTATCGGAAAAAACATTGAAGCATTGGAAAGGTTGATTAACACCCCGATCATGAATCCTCCAAAGTGGGTTCGTAATTGGCAGATAAATGCAGAACATATCCTTGCACTTGCTCATATGGCAAAAGACACACATGATTTGGAACAGCTTAAAATGCTTGACGAGGAAGGCATAAAACTAATCGATTCCAGGCACGAAAAAACAAAGTAAGATGATATATTTTTTCCTTGGTATCAATCAGACATTTATCCATATTCTTCAAGGCAATAAAGGCATCGTCAATAGGTTGTTTTGAATCCATGCGCCTCCTGACTTGGAATGCCTGCCGTGGCCGTTTCTTGAAGAAGACGGCTCTTTTGGAATCCTTGGCGGCGGACATGGCTGTAGTTTCCGAGATCGCCAAACCGGAAACAACTTCGGATCGCTGCCTTTGGTTTGGCCATAATCCCAATCAGGGCCTTGCAGTCATTTGCTATTCGTGTCAAAGGGCCAAACCAATCCCCCATTTAGGGGAACTTCTCGCACATATAATTCAAATTAGATGTCACTATTTATTGTAAACTTTAAATGTTTATGAACTTACATCACTAAAATTTGAAAAAAACAATTAAAATTTAATTAAACATTTAAGCAGCTATATAATATTAAAAGAATTTGATTTTTTGTTTAAGGAATTGCTTGATGAATTATCTTAAGTTTTCTGTTTTTTGTTTTTTTCTACCTTTCTTTTTTCTTTGTAAAGAATCTCACAGCTTTGAACTGTTTTCAAACCCCAGCGGAAAGCAATTTACTATCTTTGAAATTTCAAAGCAAGAGATTGAAGCATTCATAAAAAATATCACCAAAAATAAAAATGACCCTTTTAAAGCGGTTGCAAATATCCATACTGGCCATAAGTCATCCAAGAAAATTACTTTAAATAAAGATGGCACCTTTGAAGGAACTTTATTAGGTGAATTATTTAATAATTCCACAAAAAAAGAACATAAACGCACTTGGAATACTGAAGGACCAAGCTTTATAAAGATCAAGGAACTACTTATCGATGAAGAGATTTATCAAAATAAAACAACCGGATCTACATTAAAAGCGCACAAAGAAATGAATGCCTCAAGTTTTAAAGTTGCCTTACCAAATGGGAAGTTTTTCACATTGGCTAAAGGTCAATTATCAATTTCCGTTCAAATATATGATAGGGGTAAAAAAGTTTTAGGTTTCCCAAATGTCATAAGTGATTTTTTGATGATTCCATCTGACCTAAAAGAAGAATCTGAACCTGCAGTTGCTCAAGTTCCCGGTAACAATAATGGATCTTTTGGCACTATGGGTGAACTAGATGCAATCAAAAAAGAATGCATGATGAATAAAGAGCCTGGGAGTCCACTTGAAAAAGGTAACGAAGCAACCAAAGACCCAACCCTGGATGTTTCGGAAAGAACTTCCCTCAATATAAATGGAAAAGATTTCCCTATTGAAATAGTCAGATGGGACAAAGAAAAAGGCAATGTCAAGATTAAAGATGATGGAATAACTTCACGAATCAGTTTACCAAAGAGGGGAATATTGGATGTGCCTCTTTACATAGCGGGCGGTAAAGTAGTTGATGGCGCTCGTGCTGCAAATGAACTAGGTAATGTTCTATTGGACGCAATGGATGGAAAACTCGATGGAAACTGCATGTCACCAGATGGAAGAAGAATCAGCAAACTGGAAGCAGAAGCATTAAGTGACAAAATTTCTGCTGAATGGGCCAGATCAAATATTGATCCAAAAAACCATCCTTATCCGTTTGATAAACACCTCCCCAAGGATCCGGATATGCAAAAGGTATTTAAAGAGCTTTGCCCTGCTAATTTAGATATTGCAAGCTTATACGAAGGAAATTTAAAAACGACAGCCGCTGAATACGACAAATTATACCAAATAAAAATGAAGGCCAATGACCTTGTGAAACAAGGAAAATATAAAGAAGCATATGATTTGTTAAAGAAAGATAAAGACGCTGCACCATATGCTTGCGATATCCCCAAATCGGCAGAATTTTTTGCCAATAACCCTTCTTCGGGTTCAAGCAAATAAACAAACAAAAGCAACCCGGTATTTGTTTTATGTAGTTGAAAGGATTGCACATCCTTGCGATGCGGCTACAAAAGTTTAACAATTTACTCTGTACCATGAACCATGGTTATCCATTATTAAGTTAGTGACCCGCAACCATTGCCCTTGCAAGGCTTTATATACCCCCTAAAACCCTAGGTTATTCCTACAACCTCTAGGAAAAACCCACCGGGAATAATATCCCATAACTCTAGATTATTATTAGACTTAGGACATGAACCAGTGAACCAAGGAGGTTTTTCCGTTTTTCCGACACCCCTTTAGAACCCCACCTGATCAGGGAAGCTTTTAAACCTCTCCTATTCCCCAACATCCCCCCAATCCGAGGCACTTTTTGGTAGGAATTTTTCCGAATTAATTCCTCCCCCAATCGGATCCATTGTAGGAAAAACAGAATAACCCCCTCTGGGAATAGCAACCCCGATGTAAACCCTGACAAAATAATGCTTTAGGCGAGGGGAGGTTTTTCCGATTGGATTTAGGAATAACCCTGAGTAATTACCCACTCCGAATTCCTCTTCGGTAACCCAACCCAAAGGGACTAGCATCCGCCTTAACCTTGCCTCCCGCATTTGTCCGCCAACACCCAATTGCTTTTACCAAGACTCCAAACCGGACACTTCCAAAATCCTATCCCCCCAAAAAAATAATTTTTTTGGAAAATATTTTCCCTCTTACAAGTGACTGCTGGTGACGGGTTGTGATGACTCCTGAACACTCCTGAAAGATTTTGAAACCCCGTTTTGGGATCGTAGACAGCCGTGCCCAAAACACGCCTGATGGGGTCAACTTGACTTTCATAGCAGGGGCCCAAAGAATACCTTGGACAGCGCCATTGCCGGATTTTTCGGGGCAAAAAACTCCGAAAATATTCAGGTAAAGTGTTGAGCCGAAATGGTATTTATGATATTATGCATCCGGTTTATAGTTTTTTAGGAAAGCATGGGCATGGCAGCGGCAGGAACTTTCAGGATGAATCGCAGGAACGGCAGCGGGAATGGATGCAACCGCGCCGTGTCCACATGCACATGCACAGCCGTGACTGCAGGGATGCCCGCTGGGGGAGCACTGAAAGGTGTTCCCCTTTTTTATTTCAAGGCAGGAGGAAGCTATGATCCATCGGTTCAGGGCGAGGTTGCCGACATGGGACGGAGGTGTTTTGTGAACTAAGTATCCACCAACAAAAATGGCCATTCTTCTCTAGTCCAGAAGAACGGCCTTCTCAGGAGAGGTATTACCGCACCCCTTGAGTACTTCTATCTTACCTCTCAAATTCATCAAAAACAAGATTAGCAGTACTCAAATCAACCATGAGGAACATTTTTATGATTCTTCAAGATGTACTTTTATATTTGGATGCCGGATTCAATGCGATTCCGATCCAGCCCAACACCAAGCGTCCCCTATTGGGTTTCAACTGGGCGGAATGGATGAAAAAGAAACCATCCCCCGAGATGGCGAAAGACTGGTTCCATGCCCCGGGAACCAATATCGGGCTGATTCAGGGAGCAATTTCCGGGAATACCATCGTGCTCGACATTGAGACCGATGCGATGCACCAGAAACTCCTAAACCGGCTTTCGGGAAGCACGGACCCCTTGACCGTAAGCCTTTTGAAAAAGCTCCGGGAAACCTTCCGGGTCACACCCCCGAGGAAAGGCGCCCATTACTATCTAGGGTCTAGAGTATCGGTGCCCGGTTGTAAGCTGGCAACCTGCTATGCGGTGGACGATGATACCGGGGCCACCGGGATAAACACCCTCATCGAAGTACGCGGGGAGGGCAACTATGTCCTTGCTCCCCCTTCCACCATCGATGGTTATGGGGCCTACCAGGTTGCCCATGGCTCACCGCACTCCATATCCATCCTTACCGACGAGGAACGAGAGGCCCTGTTCGCCCACTGCAGGGCGCTTTCCATAATTCCCTTTGCACCCACCAAGGTTTGCTCAGAGGACGGCAGGGAACTACCAGATCTGGAGCGCATCCGTGATGAGCATAGCTATGTGGACAACATCCTCGATGACTTGGAGGGCGTGTGTGAGGAAAGCACCGGATGGTCAGCCTGCTGTCCAAGCAAAACCCACGGGGTGGACGGGGTTGACAACAAGCCTTCGTTTCGTGTGACCATCGGCGAGAATGGTTTCGTCATACTGAAGTGTCGGGCCGGATGCCCCATCGATGACATATACGACTCCCTTGGACTGCGCGCCAGCGACATGTTTCCCCCATACGGAGAAACTCCCGCCCCCTGCCTGATAGACCCCCAGGGTGAAATCGCAACCCCCGAGGTGGAATCAGAAAATGCCGCCATCTACCAGGAAATCCTGGACGGGCTGCCCGTATCCCCGAGGCTGATCTCCAATATGAAGGCAAGGGGAGTTTCCGAGGAGGATTGCAAACGGCTTGGCTACAGGTACTACCATCCGGTAGTCAACGCCAAACTCCTGGCGCCCCTTGCGGACAAATATGGGGAAAGGCTGCTGCTTGTCCCGGGCATTACCCGCAACCACCACGGGTATAGCCTGAACGTTTATGGGGAATCCATCTTGTTTCCCGTGCGCAATACCGCGGGGATCATCTCCTCCCTCAAGGCAAGGCTCTTCGTGCCGTTCTCGAATGGCAGCCGGTTCATCGCCCTCGCCAACTATCGGCTGCCCAGGCCCTCAACACGGACCCATTACCCCCTGGCTGTCCCGGAATCCCTGGATATCATCCGCGTGACCGAGGGGGAGATGAAGGCGGACATCGCCACCCTGCTTTCGGGAATCTACACCATCGGCACCAACGGCATCTCCTGCCTTGATGAACCACTGGACTACCTTGCGGAATGTCACCCCAAGGCAAGGATCCTGCTGGCACCCGATGCCGCGGATTTTTCCAAGCAGAGCTTCATCAGCCAAGTGATGGGTCATCTGGAATGGTACAACGAGGCAGACCTCGATGTCGCCCTGGAAATCTGGGACACCGGTCCCGGGAACACCATCAAGGGCATTGACGATGCCCTGCAAGCCAACACCTCGTTCGAGGTCCTCGAGTACGAGGATGCCATGAACTTTTTAGAGCATCTGCATTCCCACCCTGGCACCAACATCCACCAGTTTTTCAACATAGGAGTCTAAGCATGTTACAGTTTTCGGAAAAGGAAGATTTCACACCCCTGAATCAGAAGCGCTTTTTCACACTCCCCAGTTACATGGGGGTACCAGATGACAAACCTAGTGATAGCACGTATACCCGCGCACCACGCATGGATGTCACCAGGTACGCGCAACTGCCCTACGACCTTGACCTCTGGCTGAAGCGTGGGTCCAAGAGCAAGTCGGAGTGGCTTCTCAGCACCCCTTTCCCCATGGAGGTGTTCCCGGAAAAAGTCCGGGAATTCGTCCGTATGGGAAGTATGTCCCTCTTTACCTCAGACGAGTTCCTTGCAACCGCAGCCCTTGTAGTTGCCGGTTCGGTGGTTGGCAAGAGTCGTGCACTAAAGGCGGCCAATGGCTATGAGGTATTCCCAAACCTGTTCGCCTGCCTAGTGGGGAAGTCGGGTTCAGGCAAGACTCCGGCAATCCAAATGGCTTTGAAACCGATAACCCGAAATTTCAAATCCAAATATCGGCACTTCATGACACATGCCCATAGCACCGCTATCCTCAAAAACCTGAAAAAAAACGGAAAGTACCGCCGTGGAAACTTTTCCCTGGCCCTTTACTTTGATGAGCTGAAGGGTTTTTTCAAGGTAAATTCCCAGAAGGGACTTGGTGGTGAGGGACGTGAAGACTTGTTCAAATTGCACGACTGCAATGATATCTCCATCGATCGGATATCCAGCAATATTGACCTCCAACTGGAAGCTCCCATCGTTTCCCTGATTGGGTGCATGGTCCCTTCTTACCTTCACCTCATCAAGGACGGTTCAGGAGAGGATGGAATCATAGGCAGGTTTCTGTTCTCACTAGCAAGAACCCCCGAGAATGACACCATTGACGAAGACCTTTTACCAAATGTCGAGGTCCCGGAAACTTCCATCAATTTCTGGAAAGATCTCATCCGCTCACTTAACGAGTATAACCTGTGGAATGATGGAGGCTTCTACAAGCCGGTTATGTTTAATTTCGACACCGAGTCCAAGGAAATCTACCGTTTGGCCAGGAGAATGTTTCGGGAACTCCTCCGCGAAAAGACCATTCCCCATGATGAGTCCGTGGACTCCATCCTCAGCAAGTCCTGTGACCGGCTCTGCAGACTGGCACTGATCCTTCAGATTCTGCGTAACGCGGAATACCAGATTCAAACGGGCACGCCACCCTGCACTACGGATATCATCTCGGGCCAGTGCATGCTGGACGCCATAAGGTTGCTTTTTCACTTCCACGTGAACAGCCTGATGGTGCTGGACCGCATCGAGATGAAAGGCAACCACGAACGGGCCCTGGCCGTCTTCCAGTTCTGCAAGGATAACGATATCCAGGACATCACAAGGAGCAGCGCCTGCCGCTACCCCCTGCGAGGTCACAGCAAGTGCATGGATGCCAAAGACGCCAAGGACCTTTTCCATACCATGGAGGACATGGAACTTGGCGAGATCATCTCGGCCAGAAAAAGCGCCAAGGGAGGCCGGCCCGGCATCTCTTTCCGGTTAAACTTCAACCAGGATAACTAACCGGGAAAACGGGGCACTGCACATGCGGTGCCCCATCCCAACTAAAAGTTCAATTAACACCCCTTTCCCCCGAAAGCTGCAGGATTCCCTGGCGAAGAGCGTGAAGGGCGCATTCCCGAGGCTGCATTCCAAGGACCCGGCATAGCCCGCGGATGCCATCCCGGTCCTTCCCCGCTATCCCGATCTTAAGTTTTTTGCCATCGGGATTATTGCTTAGGCCCTGACGCACAAATCTTCTGACCAATCCCGAGAAACTGACATCCTGCTCCTCCGCCATCTGATCCAGTAACTTGGCCATTTCCTCCGGGAGCACGATCGAACGCTTGACATCCTTCATTCCCCAGTCCCCCTTCCCGCATCAGGGCCGGAGTAGTCCTCAAACTTCCACGGCGATTCGGAGTCAGATATTTCCCAGATCAGAACCCTGAGCATGGCGCGGAAGGCAAGGTTTGAAAGTGCAGCATGCCTTGGGTCCCTGGCATCCCCCTCCTCTTCCAGAATGCCCCTGAGGGCCTCGCTGAACCTGCGCACCACCTGAAAGTGGCAGGCGGGATGGGAGACACAATCCTCCGCCTCCCTGCCAGGCACATACAGGCAGGGCTTGAACTTGAAAATCTTACGCATGGCAAATACCTCCATGTTGTTGGAAACGAAACAAACACCATGGAGACCCAAGGATACTTTTCCAGATAGGTATTTGGATTCAGGGAAAAGAAATCAAAGTGCCTTGGATTGCAGGTAGACAAGACAACAAGTGACCCCAAATGCTGTCTTTCCCAAGGCACAAAACTCTTTTAACTTTTCCCAAAACCAGGTGTCAAGAAACCTGACTGATTTGTAATGATCAAAAACCAAACCTGAGACTCAGCCTTCAAAGCACTCTGCAAATTTTTATGCTGCTAAGCTTTTTCGAAAACGCCACCGTGGTAGATTGGGCAAAAGAAAGGATCGCCCATGCCCTGGAACCTCGACAACCACAAGCGTTGCGGACTCGAAAAGGAAAAGGCCGCCCAGCTTTTCCTGAGAAGGGGCATTGGGGTGATCCACGAGGCTGTCGGTATCGAACTCAACGCCCACGAGTTCGGTATCGGAGCCTTGAGCATCCTGGAAAAAATCCACCAAAGGTGGGATTCCATCCCGGTTGCGACCACTCACCCTGACTCCACCATCAACTATCTAGTTACCATGGGCGTGGCCAAGTGGGCTCAAAACATCAAACGTATCCCGGATGAGCATAAGATCCGGGAAGCTGTCCTTGACTTCAAGAAAATCCGCAAGTCCTTCGATGACATTGCCTCGGTGGCAACCAGGCTTTTCCCCACCTTCCCTGGGGAATCCATGGCCGCCATCGAAGAGTGCTCCCTGAGGGTTTGCAGCCTGATCGAAAAAGAGGCGGGGCTTTGGACCAAGGATTTCCGGGACAAGGCGGCAACCCTCCTGACCCTCCATCCCCTGCTCTACCACTGGGCCATCCAGGAAGCGGAACTTAAGCCGGTCCTGGAAACCTTTCACGATATATTTCCCGGCTATGGGACTAAATAACCATGGACTCCAAAAGCGATAGCCAGAAGGAAAACGAGAAAGCCTTCGCGGAGGCGGTCAAGAATAAACGCCTGGAGGTCGGTATCTACCTGGCAGCACTGCGCGGCAAGGTCCAGAAAAGGATCCAAAACCCGGAAAATTTCCCAGAGTCCACGTCCGAGTATGCCATGCTGGCCAAGCACCAATCCCCAGCGTTCCGGGAAGACCCCAAGTCACCGGTCATGGTGCTCGATGATGAACTGGAATGGGTGGAACTGCCGAAGGAGATGGAACCGGACTGGGACTTATCCCCAAAAATCAAAATCTTCGAATGGGCGGAGAAGGTGAAAGACTTCCTCGGTGAATCCGGATGCGACACCCTTGACCCGGATACCGAATCCTTTTATGTGCTCACGGAATCCCACGAACACCTGCGCAACTTTTTTGTGGTCTACCAGTTGGCCAAGTACCTGATCACCCAGAACCAAACCTAGAGTTATTCACTTTTGCACAAATTAACGCATGGAGATACACAAGATAAGAAAGTCCGCACCAAAACGATGCCCCTGCCTGGCAATGCAAAAGCGAACCAACTTAATTCAAAACTATTTTGGAATCCAAAAAACATTGCCAGGTGGCAACTGCTCTATACTGTGAAATAAATTAAGAAGAAGAGTTGATCGGAGATATAAATCTATTTACTTTAAATCCTTTATTACTATTCAGGGATTTATTTACATCATTTATTCTTGCACTTTGGAAGAGACTGAATTAAAAAAAATTAGATTTAACCCAATTTTCTCAACTATCAAAAACATTTAAGGCTCGTGATGTTCAAAGCAAATTTCAAAAATCATTATGGTGAAAAAGAAAACCGTAGCATTATGAAATTCACCCTTAATTTCAGGAAACACTTTCTTTTAGTTACTTTGTATTCTTTGTTGAACCAAGGTATATTTGCCTTAGCATATCAAAATCAAAACAATCAGCAAATCACAATTGATTCCGGAAACATTCTTGGGAAGGCAAATCAAAAAGCTTCTGGATTTTTATTGTCCTTATCTGAAGACGAACCAAGCAACAACTACCTTTTACCATTAAAACCAAAGGTTTTCAGAACCAGGTACTCCCCGGGTTGGGGGCCTGATAAGGAAAAAACATCTTCCTTGGCAGTCCAGAGGATGAACAAGCTAGGAGTAAGAGTCCAAATCATGGTTCATGATGAATACATATGGGGCCGTGGAATCCCAAATACTCAACATGGCTGGCCTGGTGACAACAATTCCTTCGAAGGTTTAAAACTGGTCATCGAAGGCATTGATTCAAAAGCACGAAAACTAAATCAAAAAATCGAATGGGATTTATGGAATGAACCTGACAACCAATATTTTTGGAAAAGATCCAAGGAACAATTTTTCAACACATGGAAAGAAGGATACCGAATGATTAAGGCCAAGGACAAAAATGCAACCGTCATTGGTCCTAGTATCATGATGTTTAGAGCGGAATGGCTGAAAGAGTTTTTAATATTTGCAAAAAAGAACAATACCCTTCCTGATATTTTATCCTGGCATGAACTTGGCCCTTATAAGGAAATTACTAACCACGCCAACATGATGCGTAACTTCATGAAATCAAATGCTATAAACATTCAAAAAATCAGCATCAACGAGTACTGTGGACCCCAACAGTATAATAATCCTGGCATTCATGTCTGGTATTTTGCGGAGCTTGAAAGATCGAAGGTTGATGGTGCATGCCATGCCTGCTGGCCTGAGGGAAATGGAAAAGGAAACTGTTTCAACAATAGCTTGGATGGAATTATGACAGAGAGCGGAAGGGCTCCTAGGGCAGTTTGGCACACATACAAAGCTTATGCTGATATAACAGGCCAGTTGGTCGATTTGAAGCCAACTAACACCGTGACTGGCATCGCAGGAATTGACAGGTCCAAAAACACCATGACTCTTCTTTTGGGAAAAGATTCCGGATCCACTGAAAACATAAAGGTTAATGTCAATAAGTGGTTCCGCAAAGGCAAGGCGGAAATTATGGTTCAAAAGATTCCCGCCACTGGCTCAAACCAACTATTCAATCTTCCTGATCAAAAAAAGCTAATAAAACAGATAACCCCTAATAACGAGATACATTTTGAAATTCCAGAATTCAATGCTGGTGAAGCATATAAAGTAGTAATCAAATAAAATTAAGGTGTTTTGAATGCATCCCTTTTTTCAAAGAAAATAGAAATCGTCTGTTTAATCTAAAAAGAGTTAGTCTCCCAAAGATAAACTCTCAGGAGAAACCATGGCAAACTTGGATCGAGCTATCTCCATCGCCGCAACTGCTCATACAGGACAAAAAGACAAATCAGGCCAGCCTTACATCCTTCATCCCCTGCGGGTGATGTTTACTGTACGAACCGAGGAAGAAAGGATTGTTGCCGTGCTCCACGACACGGTGGAAGACACGGAGGTGACATTTGAGTTGCTAAGGCAAAACGGCTTTTCAGAGACTATCATTGAGGCGGTAAACTCGGTAACCAAGCAGCCTGGGGAAAATCGCATGGATGCAGCAAGGCGCGCTAAGGCAAACCAAATTGGCAGGCAGGTCAAGTTGGCAGACCTGAAGGACAACATGGACATCGGTAGGATTCCACAACCAACCCAAAAAGACTGGGACAGACTCAAGGAATACGAGCAGGTAAAGGCGTTCCTGCTTGCCGATTAGAACACAGAGAAGTCGGCATTTGGGAAGTCCGTCCATGATCCTTGCTAATCCCCGCCCCCTCCGCCACCGTCTCCACCCCCTCCGTCAGATCCACCGCCAAAATCTCCACCCCCGGAATCCCCATAGCTGGTATCGGGAGCCCCGAATGGGCCGTTGTCCGGTGTGTTAGCCCCTCCCGTGCCTCCGCTGAAACTGGTATCTACCCCCCAAGAATCCTGGCTTCCTGGGGAATTATCATCCTGACCCCAGCTTGAGCTGCTGTATCCATCCGAGGTATTGCCTTTCCTGCCCTGCTCCCGTTTGCGGCGAAGCTCCGCGAGCCTGGCTTGTTCCGGAGAGTCCGTACGGCCAAGTCTTCCAAAGCCTGCAAAGAAGTTCCAGATCCAGCTCATGGTTATACCTCTGATTTCGAACCATCCCGCCCGTTCCACCCGGGAGGGACAAATCTTCCGCAAAGTTTATTAGCACTCAAGGGATATTTATTTCCACTTATTGGGATGAAACTTCCCCACACACTAGCATATAATCTCGCTAACAACAGCTTAAGATCTAAACGGAGCCTTACCTGCCATGGGTTGGTCCTACCGGAAATCCGTTAGCGTCGGTCCTTTCCGGATCAACATCAGCAAATCCGGGGTTGGCTACTCCGTGGGCGGCAAGGGATTTCGCACCGGTGTGCGCTCCAACGGTTCTGTCTTTCAATCCTTTGGTATCCCCGGAACAGGCCTGCGCTATACCAGTTCCCGCAGTGGCAAGTCCTCGGGTTCAGGGGGCGGCTGCTGTGGCTGTGTGGTTTTCTTCATCGTCGCCTATGCAATCATCAAAGCTATCTTCTGACAGGAATTCGCCATGAACATGAAGTTTGTTCGCACCCTGAGGACCCCGCATTCCGAGCGCTACCTCCTCACACGCCACAAGTCCCAGGACATCGGGGCAATGGATGTACACTATCGCCAGGACGGGACCGCCGCCGCCACCCTGATCCTGTTCCAGGAAGCGAACGTCCCTGATTCCGAAGTCCCAGGCATCCTCAAAAACATCGACGAAATGCTTTTCCCGGACATCAGCATGGGGGAAAAGAACCTCTTCTTCACAGTGGTCCGGGGCAGCGTGCTGGGCACCTTCCTGCCCGAAAAATAAGACCACAAATAATCTATTTTGCTTTTTTAATTGCTCCTTTGCTTATTCTCATACTGATCTGGATGACTCCCCAGGAATTCATGACCCGATGGACCGATGGCTCTTCCGGATGGGCTTTCATCTGGATCTCGCCACCCCCGCCACCCCTGCCCCGTAGATAAGGACGCTCTCCATGCACAGCCTTATCCTCACCCTAATCTTTGCCTTTGGCCCGTGGGGCTCAGCGCCCTGCCCCTCGGTCGAGGTGGCTCCAGCGTACACGTGGGTCCAGGTCCGTGGCGACGCCACCCAGATCGCCCTCATGCAAGGCAGCAAGCAACTCGGCAACTACCACACCGACCTCCATTAGCACCGACCCTACGCCCGTACCACTTATACGATTAAAACCGAGAGGAACACAACACCGTACCGGCCGGCTTCCTACCCCGTAAACCAGAGATTATGAACGATGGGGGCCAACAAAAATAACATAATTTTTCGTAGCAAAAAATAAAGAAACGAAGTATAAAAAATCACTAAAGTATAAAATTATTTATTCCAAATTTTTTAAATTATTTTAAAAGATGGAGTAGAGATGGAACGCCCAAACATCCATTACCGAAGTTTGAATACCTTACATTATAAAGAGACGGAAACTATAAATTCGCTTATATCCTTAGCTGATAGCGATTTTCATTTTTGGTTCAATATCGATTACCTACAAACTAAAGAAACAGATTGTTTTCTAATAGCAAAAAACATAGGAATTTTTGTCATAGAAATCAAATCGATAACAATAGATGGAATTGAAACATACGACCGAGATTTATTGAAAATTAAAAAAAGACCACAGGAAAAAAACCCAAACAAGTCAACTTACGAAACCTCTATGTATCTTAAAAAATATTTCTTAAGATATTGCGATGGAGTTCCATTTATTGCAGGGACAACCTTATGGTCACACATTTCAAGAGAAGAATGGACTACCAACCCGGAAACTAAAGAAGAATCTGACAACATAGAATCGATGATTTTTCAGGATGACTTAAAAAACACAGAAACACTAAAAACCAAACTCAAATTCATATATGAAAATCCTCCAGTAAGATTAGGCTCAAAGTTTAAATTCAAATTTAACATAGAACAATTTACAGCAATCAAAAAAGCATTGAATATAAAATCACATGTACCTTTTGATCAAAAAGAATACAAAAATCCGAATTTTGAAACTGAGATTACACCCCCAGCATTAATAGAAATAATTAATCCACTTTTTCGCCTACAGTCTATCATTCAAAAACTAAATTTTGAACACGAAGAATGGAAAATAAAAACGGGTGACAAAATCAAATGGTCGATTTTTGAAAAAGAATTAGTACAAATAATTGAAATCCTTACACCTCTTAAGGATTCCACCCCTGAAAATTTAGTAAGTTTGGTTGCAAAAATAAAAGACCAACTCCTCGATTTATTTGATCAGAATATAACACTCACCGATCTTCATATAAATTCAAACTTAGTCATATCGGAAAACTTTTCTAAAATTAAGACTGAGATTTTAAAATTGAAGGAATCGGCTGAATCATTTATGGCAACTATGCCAAACAGGGTGAGAAACTTCCACGATCAAAAAAAACTTATTAACCTTCGTGAAAAATACAACTCAATTAAAGATGAAATAGCAAACAATCCATTGATTGGAGATCTAACCGAGAAAGTTAATTTATTTCAGGATCTCTGGAGGGTTTTTATAGAAGGTCTTACAAAAACAAAATTAGGAAAAAGAAAAACACTTTTATTAAAATTCCTTGACAGACTTGACATCACGCCAGAACAAGAACAAATAGTAACACGCAACATAGAGGGACACTTTAGAATTCAAGGTGTATCAGGTTCTGGAAAAACGGTAGTTCTGATTCACAGAGCACTCCGTTTAGCCAAGGAAAATCCATCAAATAATATCTACATATTTACTGTTAACAGGGCATTAGCAAAACTTATTCAAGAAAAAATTGAATCAGTTTCAGGATATTTAATTGAAAACATCAAAGTATATGCCTTTTATGATTTCCTTTTAGAATGTATCTCGAACTTTTCAAACATAGAAAAATACAGGTTAACCGACGATCGCTCCGGTGAAAGAATTCAGGTATCATGGTCAGATTTCTGCAAGCATCAGAACAATGTTTTTGCGAAAATTGATACGCAAAATTTGCTTTCCTTCATTAGAACACAAATTGAAAAAGAAACAGGGGAATACTCAAAAGTAGTAGTTCGAAGTTTTAAAAATTTAACATTACCTATCTGGGATAATAGCAACGCATTTGAATACCTCCGAGAAGAAATAATTTATATACAAAGCGCATTTAGTTCGGAAAACCGCTTCGAATACCTAAATATGGAAAGAACAGGTCGAGCAATTCCTCTTACATCCGATAAAAGAAAAATCATCCTTGAAATCCTAGGGGCTTGGGAGGAGTGGCTAGAATTTGGGGATTTATGTGATATCAATGGATTAACTCATCATGCAAATAAAATTTTTGAAAATAAAAATAATTTGAAAATGATACGAAAAAAAATTTTAGCTGATCATATCTTAGTTGATGAGTGCCAAGATTTCTCAACTTTGGAAATTAGTATCCTGAAAAGTATTCATGATAATCCTGAAAAACTTAATGCTTTTTTCTTTGTGGGAGATTTAAATCAAAAAATATACTCCAAGCATCTAAATTACAAACAAGCAGGCTTCTCTTTTGCGAGAAAAACAATCAACCTGTCACAAAATTATAGAAATACTCGGGAAATATTATTGGCAGCTTATTCTTTAATTACAAAATTTCCTCCCCCTAAAGAAGAAGACATTGATCTATTAGATCCAGAGTTATCAGATTATTCCGGAGACAAACCAATTGTTATTTCTGTAGATTCATTTCTCAGCCATGTATCAATAATTACTCAATTAATTAAATCAAACAAGGATTTTAAAATAGCCGTAATTACTGATAACGTAAAACTTACAGAATCATTACTTAAAGAAAAAAATGATATTTTAAAAGTAAATATAAAAAGCAACAACGATTTGGATTTATGGGTTGAAAATGAAGAAAAACTATTTAGCGAAAATGTTGTTGTGTCAAAAATTGACGCAGTAAAAGGATTTGAATTTGATGTAGTAATACTCGCAGATATTACATCTAATCAGATCCCGGCTTCAGGAATACCAAAAAGCGAATTTTGGAAACAAGCTGCAAATGTCTACTGTGCAATGACACGAGCCAGAGAAAAACTTATTATTACATACGAGAATATTCCTTCCGTTTTTTTAACCTCTATCAAAAAACATTTGAAATGGATAAATGATTTTAATTTTAACTTAAATAATAAAAAATAAGTTGTAAGTTGTTTGAAATTTAATCTTATTGAGGTTAATTATTAATAAGCTATTAACCATCTTATTCTTTTCACTCTCAAATTTGCACGCAATAGATTGTAAAATTCCAGTTATCAAGGGGAATATTAAACGCTTTAACTTCCTATAGCGCCCATTTGTTTTTCTTTGGAACCCCCTTTTTTAATCTTTTGCAGTTAGCCACCCAATTTACAGCCCTTTAATCAAGAACCTTTCAAATATTTACTTTTCAAACAGCACCGTATTCACGATGATGTAGTGTGTGGCGAATATTTAATTCATGAGCTTAAAAATGCCTGATCGCAACCAATACATGACTGTTATGGCATGCATTATTTCCTTGTTTTTTGTGGGGATTTGCAAGGCTCTACCGGAAAACCAAGCTAACTTCTTGAAAATGCATTGCGGTAGATGCCATGCTAATGAGAATTCCAAGGGCAATTTCAACATTAAATCTCTTCATGATAATTTTCAGGACAAAAAAACAAGGTCGCAGTGGTTGAAGATCATCCAGCAGATTGAATCCGGCGCCATGCCCCCGAACTCCTCTAAATTACCCCAAGAGGAATACACTCAATTCAAATGTTGGATTACCAAAGAAATTTCAAAGGCAATGCGCTCTGAAGGGCGTGTAACTTTAAGGCGATTGAATCGAGTTGAATACGAAAACACCGTTCGGGATTTATTTGGTGTTGATGTTGCTGTTAAGGAAATACTGCCAGAAGATGCGACCTCCCAGGGGTTCGACAACATAGGTGAGGCACTAAACATATCGCCCGTGCAGATGGAAAGGTATCTCGAGACAGCGGAAACTGTACTTTCCGCTGCGACCAGTCCCGTGCACAACCTTAAATCTGAGAAGGAAAAATTTGATCTTTTTGATTCGCTACCAAAATGGTTCATAAGCGGTGTTTACAAAATGGAAGATGGTGTGGTGCTTTTCCGTAATGTGGGTGATTCCCCGACAGATGTCAGGAGATTCCGCGCGCCCGCACCGGGAAAATACAAAATCCGCATTTCGGCTTCCGCCTACAACTCAGAAACACCATTGCCCATGGCTGTTTTAATTGGCAATTTTGTGGTTTCGGGAAATAAAACTCGGCACCTTGGCTACTTTGATGTTCCCCCGGGCAAACCAACTATTTTGGAAATAGAAGAAAGATTAAGTTTAAAAAACGACACCGTTAAGATTGGACCTATTGGGTTACCTCATGTTTACCTTCGCCAGGAAAACATAACGGAATACCCGGGCCCTGGCTTAAAAATCCACTGGGTGGAAATAGAAGGTCCTTACCCTGAAACCTGGCCAACGGAAAGTTACAAAACGGTTTTTGGTAATATAGACCCGAAAATAGGCACTATTGCGGATGCTGAAAAACTGCTTACAGAGTTCGTCCCCAAGGCTTTCAGGCGCCCGGTAAGCAGTGAAGAAATCAAACCTTATGTTCAGTTTATTCAGCGAACGCTGGATTCTGGGCAAAATTTTGAATCCGCAATGCGGGCTGGATACAAGGCAGTGATGGTATCACCCAATTTCCTTTTTCTAAAAGAATCGCCTGGAAAATTGGATGATTTCCAGATCGCATCCCGGCTGTCTTATTTCCTCTGGAGTTCCAAACCTGACGAAGAACTTCTTCACACCGCACGCAGTGGGAAATTGACGAACGCGGAAATCCTACACCAACAAGTCGAACGGATGCTTGCAAGCTCGAAATCTGCTGCTTTTACGGAAAATTTTACCGGTCAATGGCTGAATCTCAGGGAAATCAATTCTACAACCCCTGACAAAACACTTTACCCGGAATATGACGATCTGCTGAAATGGTCCTCGGTTCGGGAAACACATTTGTTTTTTGAGGAAATGCTGAAAAATAACCTAGGTGCAAGAAACATTATTGATTCTGAATTTGCCATGTTAAATGGTCGACTTGCAAAGCATTACGGTATTCCGGAAATTCATGGTGTTGGTTTTCAAAAAATTAACTTGAAGCCAGAATATCACCGTGGAGGCATACTGACACAAGCCAGTGTTCTTAAGGTTACAGCCAATGGAACCAACACATCTCCAGTCATCCGTGGTACCTGGATACAGGATAAGATTCTTGGCAAACCAGTGCCTCCTCCCCCACCAAATGTGCCCGCAATTGAACCGGATATTCGCGGAGCCGTTACTATTCGAGAACAATTAGCCAAACACAGAGAGATAAACACCTGCGCATCCTGCCATGCAAGAATTGATCCTCCGGGTTTCGCTCTGGAAAATTACGATGTAGTAGGTGGTTGGCGAGATCGTTACCGCATAGCGGCGGAAAGAAAAAACTGGGTCAACAATCGGGTTGGCCCTCTTGCGAAATACCTTGCCAGCTACCAGTATGGATTTGGCCCCCCTGTGGATGCTGGCGATGCATTTGAAAACGGCCCCGCCTTCTCAGGGATCGATGAATTCAAAAAAGTTTTACTTCAGGATCCCGAGCAAATCGCCAGAAACATCACCGGAAAACTTCTGGCCTACGCAACCGGCCAGCCCGTAGGGATATTAGATCAAGATTGCGTGAACGGAATTTTAAATCAAACCAAGTCATCCAACTATGGATTGCGTTCCATAGTGCATGCCGTGGTACAAAGTGAATTGTTTCTGTCTAAATAAAGGATAGCTATGAAAATAACCAACCATTTATCCAGAAGGCTTTTTATCCGTAGTGCCGGAGTATCCCTTGCCCTTCCTATTCTGGAGTCTGCTGGTTTTGGTTTACCAAAATCACCGGAAACTAAAATTTCCAGAATGATATGCATAAATACATCCTTGGGCTTACACACCCCAAACCTTTTTCCATCCAAGACGGGTTTTGAATATGAAACAACTCCCTACTTGGAACAAATAAATGATTTCCGAAAAAGCTTTACTGTTTTTTCAGGACTTTCCCATCCCGAAGTAGATGGTGGTCACCCCACGGAATTGTGCTATTTGACCGCAGCACCACACCCACGCGCGGATAATTTCAAAAATACGATTTCACTGGATCAGTTTGCCGTTGAAAAAATCAATCCACAGACCAGAATTCCATCGCTGGTATTATCATCTGATTCCAGCCGAGGAATTTCCTTTACCCGTGGAGGGGTACCCATACCCGCAGAGTCCAGACCATCCAGAATATATCGGGAAATGTTTGTGAATGGCTCACCTACAGAGGTTAAAAGCCAGTTGCAAAAATTGCAACAAGGCCAAAGCATCATGGATACGGTATTGGAAGAAGCCAAAAAGTTTCAGAAATCCCTGGGTAAACAGGATCAGGAAAAATTGAGCGAGTATTTTTCTGCTGTAAGGGAAGTTGAAATCCGCATGACCAAGGCTCAGGAATGGGTTCAAAAGCCAAAGCCTAAAGTGGATATGAAGCCCCCAGTGGACATTCAGAGTTCTTTGGAAATTTCCGCCAGGGTTCGATTGATGATTGACATGATTCACCTTGCCCTGCAAACGGATACAACCAGATTTATCACATTTGCCCTGAATGGCCTTAATGCAGTACCGGTTATTTCCGGAGTAACCCAAGACTGGCACAATCTTTCCCACCATGGACAAGATCCTTCCAAGCTTTCAGAACTTAGAATCATAGAAATCGAGCAAATGCGCCTCTTCGGAGAACTATTGAAAAAGCTTAAAGGCACAACGGAAAACGGTTATTCCCTGTTGGATAGTACAACGGTTATGTTTGGCAGCAACTTGGGTAACGCAAGCAGTCACGATAACAAAAATATGCCTATCATTATTGCGGGTGGGCCATTCAAACATGGCCAGCATATCGCTTTCGATCCCCGCAAAAATCCTCCGCTTTGCAATTTATATGTCACTATGTTGCAAGGACTAGGAGTAGAAACAGACAAGTTTGGAAGCAGCACGGGAACCATAAATGGGCTGGAATTATCCAAAAACTCTTAATGTAATTTTTCCTTTGCGAGAATAACATTCGATGAACCGCAGAAAGTTTCTAAACACAGGCTCATATGTAGCGTATGCAGGATTTGGACTTTCTCATGAAATAGTTTCAGTGCAGGCATCAGAGTTAAACGATACTGCCAAAAAAATAGAATCTTTCAAACCGCTTCTTACACCACAGGATGCTTTCTATGATGTTTCTCGGGGTAACCCCAAACCTTTCACCTTAAAAGGCAAGGCTTTAGATGAGGCACGATTAACCCCGGAAACCTGGCGCTGTGAAATCACTGCTGATCCGTTTACCGAGGAACCTCACACCAAGGTCGCCTCCAAGCTGGAAAAATCACTCACTATTTCGGATGGAACCGCACTCGACCTACCTACTCTACTTAGTTTGGGTAAAAAACACGAAGTTCATTTTTTGAAGGCAATGCAGTGCCTGAATCTTGCCACGCCGTTAGGACAAGGACTTTGGACCGGTGTGCCACTTCGGGAAGTTTTGAAATTATGTGGCAAAATGAGCGATGTGCGCAGAATCTATTTCTGGGGTTTTCACAACAATGACCCCAAGCAAGTTTTTAAATCCTCGCTAAGTTACACCCAATGCATGGAAACACCGCCGGGTGAACTACCAGCCTTCCTTGCATACCGCCTTAATGGCAATTCACTTTCCTTGGAAAGAGGCGGCCCCGTACGCATGATTGTTCCTTGGTCCCATGGTTACAAGTCGATCAAATGGCTTAACCATATTTTTGTGACCAATGACCCCCGAAATAATGACACCTATGCCCACGGGAACAATGATCCGGATTCATACCTGAAAACCGCAGCGTATCTGGACAGCACGCTGGAGGGCAAAAAATTCAAGGTTGGAGACTTTGTAACAGTGACCGGTCAGGTGATAAATGGTTTGGGTGGACTTAAACGAGTGGAGTATTGGATTCGAAAAGTACAGTGCGAAACAAAACCTCTGGGTGACGATGCACCGGAATTGCTTGAAGCCCCGTGGAAACCTTGTGAATTACAACCTGAACCAGATTGGAAGGAATTCCTTCCCAAAAGCGCCAAACCAGCCCAAATGCTTGGTTTCGACCAAAAGAAATTTAAAGCTCTTTCCTGGCCGCCCCGGTATGGCATGTGTGCATTTTTTGTGGTCATCCGGGGATTGACACCTGGAGAATATGAAATTCGCGCCCGCTCGATCGACCTAAATGGTTACGCTCAACCAGAACCAAGGCCTTCCCAAAAATCTGGCAAAAACAGCATTCAGGTTAGGCGTATTGAAGTGATGCAAAATACATAGAATTCCTCTTTTGCCGCAACTCATCATTTCTTAAATGAATCAAACTCATTCTCCCAAAACTCAAGCCTGCCACTTTGTTTGAATTATTTGAAATAAAATGGTACATTTTATTTGAATATAAACCTTACCTTCCCTCCCTACCGGCGAAATAAAGCGTGGTTTTCAAAAGTTTCATTCCATTCCACCATATTTTTACCTCCACTTTAGCTGTGCTGGCAATCGCTTTTGTTTCACCTGGAATCGCGGGCGAGGAGGATATTTCCGAAAAGAAGCGGGCTGAAATACTTAAAACATTTCGGGATTCCCCTTTTCTGAACAAATATTGCATAGAGTGCCACGGAAAAAATAACCGTGTGAAGAAAGGCGATGTCTCATTTGCCAACGCTATAAAGCGCCCAGGGGCAGGGGAATTCCGCAAACAATGGCAGGCCACTTTCGTGAATGTGAAGGAACACTCCATGCCACCGGTGGATGCCAAAAATCAACCCACTGATGAAGAACGAAGAAAATTTCTGGAACTTATTCCCCTTATCAAATACCTCAACCCAAAGGACCCAGGACTTTATGTCATACGCCGGCTAAACAATGTGGAATATGGCAATACCCTACACGATTTTCTGGGCGTTGACCCTTCCGTAGCCAAAGACCTACCCGACGAAGTGCCTGGCGAAGGATATCTGAACACTCTTTCACCGTTACAAACTGAGCAATATCTGGCGATTGCAAATGAGGCGTTAAACCGGTCACTGGGCCCCAAGGAAGGCCCCCCAACCACAAGGCAAAAACTTCTTTTTGGAAACACACCATCTTCCGTTAACGATTGGAGGGAAACTGCAAGAAAGGTTTCTACCTCGCTAGCTCGAAATGCATATCGTCGACCCCCGACAAACGAAGAAATTGATGTTTTGTTGCGGATTTTCGATCTTTCTCGCAACAATAAATTAAATTATCAATCATCCATGCGTATGGTGCTTAAGGCCATGCTTGTTTCCCCACAGTTTCTTTTCATCACACCGGCTAAAGAAACATCAGAAAATGAAGCAATCATTCCTCTGGACAACCATCAACTTGCTTCGCGTCTTTCCTATTTCTTGTGGTCCACCATGCCGGATTCCGAACTATCCAATCTTGCCGATTTAGGAAAACTTCAAGAACCGGACATTCTTCGAAATCAAGTCAAACGTATGCTTCTGGATTCCAGATCAAGAGCACTTTTTGACGGCTTTGGCTCTCAATGGCTTGGCATCAAAGATTTAAAAGATAAACGATTCGATCCAAAAAAATTCCCCGGAATGACACCCGAATTGCGAACGGCAATGTACGATGAGGTTCGGCTATTGTTTGATAGTATTATCCGTGAAAACCAAAGTATCTTGAATTTTATCGGTAGCAATTACACCTTTGTGAATGAAGACCTGGCAAAAATATATGGAATTAAAGAAAACATCAACGGGCCACAAATGCGGCGTATTGAGATCATGGATGCTAACCGTGGCGGCATTCTCGGCATGCCTGGCATTCTTGCAATGACTTCCTTCCCCGATCGAACCAGCGCGGTTAAACGCGGGGCATGGGTCCTTGAACAAGTTCTGGGAGAACGCATTCCGCCCCCTCCACCCAATGTTCCCGCTCTGGAAAAGCAGGATAAAAACAAGGTCGCAAACTTGACATTGCGCCAGCGCACGGAGCTTCATCGCACGAATGCTGTTTGTGCAAATTGCCACAAGATCATGGATCCAATTGGCTTTGGATTGGAAAATTTCGATGCCATAGGTCGCTGGCGTGACAAGGATGATTCTGGCGCCCCGATTGACGCTGCCGGGGAACTTCCCGGAGGTTTTAAATTCAATTCGCCCAAAGAACTTAAGGCGATCATCGCCTCACGCAAAGAAGATCTCGCCCGCAACCTATCCGAAAAAATGCTCGCTTATGCCCTCTGTCGCCAAATTGAAGGTTATGACCAAATTGTCGTTGACCGCCTGCTGGAAAATATCCAAAAGGACGATTACCGCATGCAATCACTGGTCACTGAGATTGTAACAAGCTATCCATTTACCCACCGCCGAGTCAAATAAGGTAAAACCATGAACCAAAAATCTATGCTTAATCGCCGTAACTGTTTGAAAGGAATCGGAGTCAACCTCGCTCTACCCCTGCTGAATTCCTTTGGCTGGGCTGGGAACGACAAAGAAAAATTCAAACCACCGATTCGCCTTGGTTTTATGTATATGCCGCATGGAGTTATCATGGAAGAATTCTGGCCTGCCAACCCGGAAAAATTCCTTTCCGAGCCTCCACCTGCCATTGAATCGTTGCGTCCTGTGCTTAAACAATGCCTAATGGTCAAGGGCATTTCCGGCGTGCCAATCAAACCATTCAACGGGGCTCCGCATGCTTTGGAACTTTCGACCTGGCTTACCGCCACACTCCCCAACGCAGATCACCGGAACAAGATTGACATCGCAATTTCTGCCGATCAGATAGCTGCCAATTATGTTGGCGGATTAACTGCGCTACCATCGCTGGAATTGGCCACCATGCCTCAAACTCACAAGGAAAACCAAGAGGGGCTTAATGAAGGGTACTATTCCCATTGCAGTTTTCGCTCGGCAACTCAGGCGATGCCCGCGGAAATCAATCCACGCAATGTGCTCAACCGCCTGTTTGGCAAAACTGACAAGCCCGGCACCGCACCGCAACATGATCCGTTAGACCGCAGCATGCTTGATTTAGTTATCAGTGGAGCCCGCGACCTTCGCAAAAGACTTCCCCTAGAAGACCAGCACAAGCTTGATGAATACCTAGACAGCGTTCGCGCCGTGGAACGACGCATCGCATCCATTGAACAGCGACAGAAAGACGCGGCACTTGAAAAGGCTGGCGTCGCTACAAAAATGCGCAACGCATCTGATTCACCACCCATTGAGATTAAAATTCCCATCGGCAACAAACGCAGCGAATTCATGCAAGTGATGTGCGACCTTAATATTCTTGCTTTTCAAACGGATACCACACGGGTCAGCACTTATATTGGTTCCACGCCAAACGGCGTAACTTACCCTGAACTTGGCTTAAGTGGCGAACATCATTCCTTTACCCACCATCAAAATCAAGCGGAAACCATGTCAAAGGTTGCCGCGATAACCTCGTTTAATATTTCTCAGTTTGCTTATATGGTTAAGAAAATGGCGAGCCTCAAAGAAGGAAACGGCACTTTGCTTGACAATTGCATTATGATGTGGGGTTCTGGATTGGAAGACGGCAACAAACACACCCGGGAAAACCTTCCTTTCATCATCGCGGGTGGTGGCGGTGGATCGCTGAAAACTGGACGCTTTATAACCACGAAAGGCAATCAGGGCGATTTATTAACCACCCTTCTAGCTTGCATGGGAATTCCCGTGGACCGCCCTATTGGCATCGCAACGAAACAGATTAAAGAAATGATGAACGGGTAAAATTGTTCAGACTTGCAGGTCTTAATCAAACGATATGCTAGTACACTGGTAAATAAGTAGGGAACAACCAAAAATTAGCGTCCCCGATCAGAGTCGAACTGATAACCTTTGGCTTCGGAGCTTAATTGATTTTCTCACCAATTCATTTCTTAACCCATTGCCAAATATAAACTTACACCAAAACATAGTTGATGCGAAAGCGGATTCTTGCCCAAATCTTGCCCAAACGCTGTGCGTGCTTATCAAATCTTGGCAGCATTTGCCGGCTAACAACAAAGCCGCAATCATGGCATTATTGTCCATCGATAAATAGCTACTTAAGGCAACTATGCTTCATTACCAAGGCATGAAACCTGCGAACCCAAAACGGGGGTATTTGTCTGCCATGACTTTCAACCATCGATTCAGCTTTTGGTCTTATTTCTTGGGTACATATCTCAGAAGGGATCGGCAGATCCTGAGTATTTCAAAGGCTATCCTCTAAGAAATCTTGCGGTTTGTCAGAAACTCCACCGCAATTCACTTCTCAAGACGACTGCTTACTTTTTATGGGGGAACTCCCTCACTACTTCCATTTCCATGTCACGCTCTGCAAGCAGTTTTTTCAGTCTTAGGTTTTCCTTTTCAAGATCACGCAAGCGCTTGACCTCGTTCTCTTTCAGGGAACCAAATTCTTCCCTTAAACGTAAAAAATTGGCACGGATATACATTGCTTTCGGCATACTTCCTAGATGCTTTTCCCGGACTGCTCCGCTTCCCGTAATACTTCCACCTTCTTCTAATCTCTGAACACTTTTTTCTTCATGAATTTAGGGCCGTTTTATTCCAAAATCCTTAACGTCCGCCTTTACGTCTTGGGGGTGAAGGACGCGAGTCTGCTGAAATAGCCTTAGAATCTGGTCTCGCTTGGTCATGGCCATGCAATTACATAATGTCGGGGTTAATTGCCAAGTCCCTACATAATGTAAATCGAACTCAACGCCCACGAGTTCGGTATCGGCGCCTTGAGCATCTTGGAAAAAATTCACCAAAGGTGGGATTCCATCCCGGTTGCGACCACTCACCCGGACTCCACCATCAACTATCTAGTTACCATGGGCGTGGCCAAGTGGGTTCAAAATATCAAACGCATCCCGGTTGAGCATAAGATCCGGGAATCTGTCCTTGACTTCAAAAAAATCCGCAAGTCGTTCGAGGACATTGCCTCGGTGGCAACGAGGCTTTTTCCCACCTTCCCCGGGGAATCCATGCACGCCATCGAAGAGTGCTCCCTGAGGGTTTGCAGCCTGATCGAAAAAGAGGCGGGGCTTTGGACCAAGGATTTCCGGGACAAGGCGGCAACCCTCCTGACCCTCCATCCCCTGCTCTACCACTGGGCCATCCAGGAAGCGGAACTTAAGCTGGTTCTGAAAACCTTTCACGATATATTTCCCGGCTATGGGGCTAAATAACCATGGACTTCATTAGTCTTATTTTCACTTGGAGGAATCAAACAATTAAGAAAAGCTAAAACATTGATTTAAAAGGAAAATCATTCCAACCCAAACAAAGTCAAAATTTGTTTTCTAAAGAAAAAAGTAAAAAAAATAAACCCAAAGAATAACCTTGGAAGATTCACAAAACGGAATAACTGCTCTTCCCGCAAAGTACTATAAACAACTTCAGTTTTTTTGGCGAATCTCAAGGAAACACATGTACTCAAAGTGTTCATGAAATTTGCTAACAAACTTCCACTATCCGGGGACAATGATTCAGGGTGGAATTTTGAGTTTGCATCAAATGCGACCAACTGATCAGCATACACCCCCAAATTAGAATCAAATGATTTCTTTGAAATATCACGCCCATATAAAACCAGAATAGCTGGTCCGACCAACCGAACACCAAAAGTTGTCCCCAACAACCAATTCATCGGCCTGATAAGACGTGAAAGGTTAATGGACTTAAATTTACCATCAGATTCAAAACTGTATGCGGCAATGAAAGAAAACCTTCTGATGTAAAGCGTTTCACCCTCCTGAACCTCAAGGGAAATAAAATTTCCTAACGCATCCTCACCACTCAAAATAATTTTCTCATTCTCATTGGTAGGGCAAATGTGCAAATCCCAAAACCTCAAACTTAACAGACGAGGAAGTATACCTCCTATTTTTAGGTTTAAAACATTTTTAGCAAAACCTGTAGTTCTTAAATATTTAGGATGGAAATAAAAGGTTTGCCCTACCTTAACGGTAATTTCTATTTCATTTTGTCTCGCCACGATTTGCATAAAGTTATATACCGATTGAAGAGCGATTGGAAAAAGAACCCTTTATTAGAAAAAATCTCAAAACCGCTAATATCAAAAGTGTCACACAAGACAAAAGGGACGGTATCTCGACCCATAACATACTTAAACGAACAGATTTTTCCTTAAGAAAATCCTGCATTTCTTTTTCATTTTTTAATTTCAAATCATCCATATTTTTTAGAAAAGATTTAATATCAGATTGGTTTTGATCAATCTTTTTTCTAACCCCATCCCCAAGATTATTTGTCAAATCTTTTAATTTACCTTCCACCTCAGCAGCCTGTTTGTTCAAATGTTTATTTTGTTTTTCTATTTCCGTCATTGACTCATAGTATTTTTTCTCAAATTCATTAGCAACATCACATGCCTTTATCGCAATCTCATAATTTATCATTTCGTATGCTGTAATACCAATTAATGCTGGTGGGAGGAATGCTTTTAATAAGGTTTTATAATTTATTCTTGGTATCAAAAAATCTAATGAAATACTATAGCTCCTTGGTGGTCCTTCTTGAATTTTCAAAGTAAAATCATGGCTTTTTAAAAATTCTTTCAAGCTTTCATCTAATTTTTGACGAGTTTGATTTCTTAAATTCTCGAGCTCTAGTGTTTTTTTTCGTACTTTTTGTAATTTGTCCTCAAGTTCATCTCTTTCTTGTTCAAACATTTTCTTAACACCTTTACTTAAATTTTGTATGCAATTTTCCTTTTCTGCAATTTTCTTTTCCAAGGAATCCTTAGCCTGCTGATTGGCTGTTTTTTTTACTTCAACTTTCTGTTCTTTTTTTATTATTTGCTCCCATTCTCTCACGATCGATAACACCATAAATCCAAAAAGTACAAATACCAACAGGGTCATTATTGCTGGCGCCAATAGCTTCGGATATTTAAAGTTATTAGTCATTCCTAAATTCACCTATCTATATTTCGTGAACCAAAGCTCAACTAATTTATTAAACCCTAAATATAAAATACGATCGGAAAAATATTAATACTTAAATTTTTACTGTTTAAAATATAAAGTACCATAAAACAATATTAATCCCCACCACCATCAAAACCACCTCCGTCAAAGCCCCCACCAAAATCCCCGGAACCGAAGTCTCCGCCACCATAGTCCCCAAAGCTTGTGTCAGATGAACCAAAGATACCGCCTTGGTCACTATTGTCCTGCCACCAGGACGCGCCGCCATGGTTACCCCAGATGGAATCCGTACCCCAACTATCGTGATCATTGGAGGAGGAATCTTCATGGCTCCAGGTATGGTTATAATCGTCCGGGGCTACGCCACGCCTGCCCTGTTCCCGCATCCGCCGAAGTTCGGCTTCCCTGGCCTGCTGAGACACCTCAATCCAGGCGTTCCGACTCATCCTGCCAATGCCAGCCAGGAAATTCCAGATCCAGCTCATGGGCGTTCTCCGTACATGGAATTATTCTGTTCTCAAGTCTAAGGCAATAAACAGACACTCCCAAGGGGTTTATTCGTAAATTCTGGATACATTTTTCCATAATTTTCTTAAGGACGGTCTTACCCTGTCATACAATCCGTTTTGTATCGGTTCAGGTTCTCGTGGAGTCACCTCCTGCCATGGGTTGGTCTTACCGCAAATCCGTCAACATCGGTCCCTTTCGGATCAATATCAGCAAATCCGGGGTTGGCTACTCCGTGGGCGGGAAGGGATTTCGCACCGGGGTGCGCTCCAACGGTTCTGTCTTTCAATCCTTTGGTATCCCCGGAACCGGGCTGCGCTATACCAGTTCCCGCAGTGGCAAGTCCTCGGGTTCAGGGGGCGGCTGCTGTGGCTGTGTGGTTTTCTTCATCGTCGCCTATGCAATCATCAAGGCCATCTTGTGACAGGAATTCGCCATGAACATGGAGTTTATTCGCACCCTCAGGACCCCGCATTCCGAACGCTACATCCTCACACGCCACAAGTCCCAAGACGTCGGGGCCATGGATGTGCACTATCGCCAGGATGGTACCGCCGCCGCCACCCTGATCCTGTTCCAGGAAGCGAACGTCCCTGATTCCGAAGTCCCGGGTATCCTCAAAGGCATCGACGAAATGCTTTTCCCTGACATCAGTATCGGGGAAAAGAATCTCTTCTTCACGGTGGTCCGGGGCAGCGTGCTGGGCACCTTCCTGCCCGCCAATCAGGACAACCCGGAATAAAAGGCTCATGATCCCCTAAATTAGCACCATACGGAAATTAAAGATTTTTTAAGGAAAAATCTAAAGAGGATGAAAAAGAAAACGTTCTAACCAGCACCATTTTAAGCCCCCGCGGACAAAATCGGGTGCTGTTTAAACCTTTATGCCGACAGAGCCTATGATGCAGAGGCCAAAATCCGCAAACCTCTCAGGCAAAGACGAATCATTCCCATGATTGCAAAGAGATATACAGAACACGGCAGTGGCTTGAGAAAAAATCGTTCCATCATCGAAAGCGTCTTTGCTGGCTCTTCCAGTATCGTCGACTAAGAGTTCGCTATGAAAAACGCAACGACATCCACCAAGCTTTCCTTTCCATCGGATGTCTCATGATCTGCTGGAATCGGTTAACTCGGTTTTGTTAAAACCCCTAAGGTTATTTTTTTATTTCACAAACGATTCGAAGGCCAAAATCACCTATGGCTTCAAACCTTACTTTGCTTTTTGCATAAGGCTTATCTCTCGCACTTTCCCCCCTGATTGCGCACCGGCATTCAAAATTTTTCACGCTGGCAGAACCGCCCCGTAACACATGATGGGTACCTGTTGGGGGGCCTTTAGGATCTGACTTGGGGGAATTTGCATAATAATCCAATGCATACCAGTCGCTGGTCCATTCCCACACATTGCCGTGCATGTCGTGCAAGCCCCAGTCATTGGGGGGGTACATCCCCACTGGCATGGTGGGCTGGGGTTCACATACAATTTCTTCACAAAACCTTGCCTGAAGAGCCGTCAATTCATCCCCAAATGCAAAGGCAGTATCTGATCCTGCCCGGCAGGCATATTCCCATTCCGCCTCAGTCGGCAGCCTGTACACTCTGCCTGCTGCCTTTTCCATCGGCATTGCGGACAGCCGAGTGCAAAACTCAACCGCCTCTTTCCAGGAAACATGCTCCACGGGCCTGTTCTTCCCATGGAACACGCTTGGGTTTTCCTGCATTACGGCAATGTATTCACCCTGGGTTACCTGAAACATTCCCAGATAATATGGCTTGGTGATTTGAACAGTGTGTAATTGCTCTTCTTCCTCGTTGTAACCTTCCTCATCCTCCCTACCACCCATCAGGAATGTTCCAGCCTTGATGGGGACCAATTTCATCCCCAGGCTATTGATGAT
>Ga0255182_1000114_pt1 | contig 79996 bp, 116 predicted proteins | sample Atl_UVDOM_RepA_8_FD_188420 | JGI IMG/M metagenome (GOLD analysis project Ga0255182, IMG submission 188420) | Freshwater microbial communities from Altamaha River, Georgia, United States - Atl_UVDOM_RepA_8d | ecosystem: Environmental > Aquatic > Freshwater > River | place: USA: Georgia...
GTGGGGCATTTATAGTAAATCAGGGAAATTATTATTTGAAGATGATAATTTAACTAGAGTTGTTACATGGTTTACTAAAAACTATACTCAATATAGAAAACAGTTACCTAATTCATAAAAATAAGTATTAACAAAGTATTAACAATTTATTTTTGGATATATAAATACTTTAGTATACTTTTGATAAAGTTATTGTAATAACCGTTAACATTATTATTTCACAAATAAATCTAAAGTTATGAGCAAATTTATTATCTTAGATTGGATGGGAAACCATAAGTTTAAAGACAAGATTTTCGATTCTTTTGAGGAGGGGTGGGATTTCCTATACATTACTTTTCCTGAAGATGATTCATACTTCGATGATTTCTATGTCACCGAGGTTACTGAAGATATTGCAAAAAAATATTCTATAATCCTATAATTTTTAGTTATGTTAGATATTGTATCTGTAAAAGAATTCCTCCTTGAGGAAGGATTTGAAATACACACATATGATAGTGGATTCTATGAAATTCATGCTATTAAGAAATTTACTGATAATGAATTAATCAATGAATTAACTTATAGGTTTAATTATAATGTTAGTACATTTGAATGTGCAGTACAGTCTAGTGAATCTGTATACTATGATAGATATCCTTTATTCGATAATTGGATATGGACTATGGAAGAATTACGTATTGTATATAATATAGTACTTAGAAGATTTACGGTATGAACTATAATAATGATTTTAAATATGATTTAGAGTTTGGACAAATAGGTGAGGAATTACTTGCAAATATCTTTAGCAATAAGAAACTAGAAGTTAAACGTGATAGTTGGATATATAAGAGTGGAAATATAGCTATAGAGTATGAAAGTAGGGGTAATCCATCAGGAATTCTAAAGAGTTTAGCTGACTATTGGGTATTTATATTTTCAGGTAAGTTTAATGATGAAATAATTCTTGTAATAGAAATAAACAGACTAAAGAATATATTTCTGAAGTATTATAAGATGGGTAATGTAAAAGCTATGGGTGATAGTAACACATCATTAGCAGTTCTTATACCTGTATCGGAGATAACAAACTACAACAATTATTTATAATCCTTTCGATTTATATTAGTTGGTAAAAGATATTTGCAGACCTCGGATTCAAATGGCCATATTTAATCTTTGATTAAACATTTCTTTAACATTTGAATGCGTCAGAGGATGAGTTGGCAGCCTGGAATTAGACAGGCAAATAGCAAGGTGGCGGAAGGTAGACGCAATGTGAAATGAAAGTGGTTATTGCAAAGTTAAGGGAACATGTAATGGACGCTGAAAAACATTTAAAAATATTACCTTAATAATATTTGCAGGTATCAAATCCTGCCCTTGCATTTTTTTTAAAACATTTAAAAACAACGACAATGATAAACAGACTTGATGAAAAAACTGCTGAAAAATATGGATTAAATTTTGATGAATTAATAGATGATTTTTTTGAGGATTCTTATAAATCAAATATAAGCAATGGTAGTTATTATATACAATCTATTGTTAAAATTAATAAAGAATCTTATCCAGATGTTAATAAAGAACTATACGGATTTTGGGAAAGTAATGAATATATTTATGATGATTCAATTGGTTTTGATAAAGAAGAAATTCATACCTTATATAGAGTTGTTCAAAGTGAAAAACTAGTTATTACAAAATATTGGGAAAAGGTAAAATAAAAAATAACAAGGTGGCGGAATTGGTAGACGCTATTCAATCATCGTTGAAGAGGCAGAACAAAAACGTGATATTCGTGGTGTACGATAGAGCCACAAAAACAAAGTAGTTCATAAGTCCATACAGGTTCAAATCCTGTCCTTGCTACAAAACAAAAAACTATTATGAAAAAAGAATTTGATAAAAAGTGTATTACAGAAACACTTGAAGAAGCTGCTGAAAAAGAATATCCTACAATTCACGAGCAGTCTCAATATGATGCTTTTATTCAAGGTGCAAAATGGCAACAAGAAAGAATGTATAGTGATATGCAAGAGTATGCAGAATTTTGCATTAGATGTTACGAAAAGAAATATCCTTGTATAATTGCAAAGGATTGGTTTGACCAATTTAAAAATAAATAAACTATGAACAATGAATTTGTAAGCTACGAAATAGCTTTAGCACTTAAAGAATTGGGATTTGATGAGCCTTGTTTTACATATTATTACAATGTTACTGGTAAATTAAGAACAAATATATCAATAGATATAGATGATATTTGGGTATCAGGTTCAATTAAAAAATTAGGAATTACTTTAGCTCCAACATTCTCACAAGCATTTAGATTTTTTAGGGATAAGTTTAAGCTTTTTAGTTATGTTGAATTACATCTTAACTTTCCTATCCGTTATTATTTTATAATTTATGAAATTGGTAATGATGACTTTGTTTGCCACACAGAAGATGAAACAATATTTTACGATAAGTACGAAGAAGCAGAACTTGCTTGTTTATTAAAATTGATTGAAGTTGTTAAAAAGAAATAAACTATGGAAAAAGAATTTGTAAGTTATGAAATAGCTCTAGCACTTAAAGAATTGGGATTTGATGAGCCTTGTATTTGCAATTACAGAAAAGTTCAGGTAACAGATGCTAAAACAGGAGACTCTTTTGGTTCTACCGTATATTTGGATATGATGCAGTTTACTATGAATTTTAATAAACATAATAAAGATACGGATGCTTCAGCCCCCACATTTTCTCAAGCATTTAGATTTTTTAGGGAGAAATATCAATGGCAGGCCTCAATAGAAGCAACAAAAGACCAACATAGTCATGAACTTGGTTATAATTATTTTATTTGGAATAGTGAAACTGTTTTAGAGTATCATACAATGCCTCAAAATTGCCCCTCAGGAGATTGGGAGTTTAAAACTTACGAAGAAGCAGAACTAGCATGTTTGATGAAATTAATTGAGATTACAAAAAATACGACAAATGAAACAAACGGCAGTTGAATGGTTGCAAGAAAGATTATTACTTTCTTTATCAGATGAATTAAAATGTTTAAATGGATTTTTTGTTATTGCCAAAGAAATGGAAAAGGAGCAGATTATCAATTCTCATGTAACTGGAATTATTGACCCTTTAATAATGAAAAATTACAAAGGACTTTCAGTTGATGAAATTAGAATAGAATTAAAAAAACAAGCAACAGAATATTACAACGAAACTTTTAAAAACGAAACAAAATGAATATACCAACAAACAAACTTGATGAAAGAACTGCGGAACAATTTGGATTAAACTTTGATGATTTATTAAATGATTTCTATGATGATTCACTTTCTGTTCACAGAAGAGGTAGTACTTTTTATAAACAATCTATTGTTGAAATCAATGAAAAAGATTATCCAAACGTTGATAAACAACTATATGGTTTTTGGGAAACTAATGAATATGTTTATAGTGATGATTATGGTTTTGATAAAATAGAAATTAATACTTTGACTAGAGTAGTACAGAAAGAAAAAACTATTGTTCAAAAATATTGGGAAAAAGTATGAGTGGAGGATACTTTAGTTATGACCAAGCTCGAATTAAACTTATTATTAGTTCTATTGAAGAATTAATTGAAAGAAATGGTAGAGCTAAAACACACGAAGAACTAACAAATGGGTATAGTTTCGTAGGAGATACTAACTATAAGGAGTACTACGAAAAATATCCAGAAGAAAAGTTTTGGCATAAGTATTCAGATGAAGTTATAGAAGAGTTTAAAATAGCGGTAGAGTTCTTAAAGACTGCTTATGTATATGCTCAAAGAATTGATTGGTTATTATCAGGTGATGATAGTGAGGAATCATTTATGGAAAGGCTAAAAAAAGATTTAACTCTAAAAGTAAATTTGAAATGAAAAGCATGTTACTTCTTATGCTATTGGCGTGTGGACTTACGTTTTTAGGAATATACTGTGAATCTCATAAAGACCCATATGAAATTGGAATGCATTGGGATTATAGCATAATTTGTGAAAATGGATTTATATATAAGCAAATGAGATATGGTATAGTCCAGATTTTAAACTCAGATGGAACTCCTCTAAAATGTGGGGAGACGATTTACTAAAAGTATTGCTTTCCATAGTTATAAAAGACCTGTACCCTTGAAAAACTCGTATTACCAATCATAGGATTGTAAGATAAGCAGGTCATCTCCGACATAAAAGGGTAGTAGAATAAGGAGATATTTTGTTATTACTAACAATACTTATAATAAAATAATTTATGAAACTCAAAAAAATTTTGGAGAACATACTAAGTGAAGGTGCATCCGATGTATTATATCATTATATACCGACAGCTTACATATTAGATATGTTACAAAGAAATAAAATAAATATGGTTGCTGCTATTGGCACTGATTCAGATTATGTTATAAGTAAAAACAAATTTTACTACTTATCAACTACTAGGAGTAAGAGTAGTGGGTATAAAAATTCAAATTCAAAAATAGTTTTAGATGGTAGAAAACTAAAACAAAAGTATAAAATTGTTCCTGTTGATTATTGGAATTGGCCTAAAAGTGACAAAGGAGATATTTCCTATTATATAAGTGCTATGAAAAGTTTAGAGCAAGAAGATAGGATTGTAACGGATAAACCTAGCATACCTAATGCTAAAGATTATATATTAGGAATTCATATATATGTTGGAGATAAGATACATAATATTAGTAAACAAATAATAGATATTTGTGAAAAAGAAAATATTCCAATATTCATATATGATAATAAACAGAATTTTTATAATCAAATAAAACCTATAGACTATGCCAACTATGAGTATGAATATGAAGATTCTAGTATGGAAAGAATAAGTGGATGGCGTAAGAATGTATTTTTAAATATAGGTTCTTATATAGCTTACAATGATGATAAGTTATATAATGAAATTGTAGACTATTTAGGTGATGAGAAAGATACTGAACGTTTTGATAGTAATTTTGAAGATTTTAAAAGAAAATTACAATATCAAGCTATGGATACACCCTACGAATCTAAGCGTTTTAAGGATGAAATACAAAGTATTAAATCAGACAGCAGCGATGATTCGAGATTCATATTAGATTTATTACGAAAAGATATGCGTAAGAACAAAGTTACAAGCATAGAAGATTATATAAAAATAAAAAGATTTGGAAAACAATCTTTTAAAAAATTAGATGACTATAAAAATGATTTACTCAAGTATGTCAAGAGTGAAGCAATGGATGAGTTTACAAATCAGCTTGACAATTTAGAAGGTTGGATACAAATTGATGGAACAGACTATAATAATGCATATGAATCTAAGGAGATTACGAAAATTTTATATGACTATTTAAATAAACTTTATAGTGTTATAAATGAAGTAGTGTTTGATGAAAAAAATGAAAATATACTAAAATATTCCTATAATTTAGATAAAACGTATTTAGAACAATCATTTGATTATAAAAATATTAATATATCTGATAAATTAAATATAACAGATATAGGTGATTTTAAAAGTACCGAACGGTTTGATGATACCGTAAAATGGATGTTTGATGATATACTATTTAGGATACAAAGGTCGGTTAGAGACAAAGCAGATGAACTCTATAAGGAATACCAAAAATATAAATAAAAAAATTTTGGGAGATGAACTTGACATTCTCAGCATAACTTAATATCTTTGCTAAAACAAAACAAAATTAGTTATGAAAAGAATAGAATACCGTATAGAGAACCACAAAAGAATCTATACATCCCCAAGAGGAAAAAGACTAGTCGTATGGTTCAATGACTTTTATGTATGGACTGCACCTGAACACAAGCTATGGCAGTCTAAAAAGTACAATAGAAAAACTATTGAATTAATTGATTTATCAAAAACACAATAATGAATTCCACCCAATCGTTAATCAGGTCATTACCATCCCCCCTAAAAGAGTTAGTATTCAAGCAATGGAATGCCAAACAGAATACTATATGGCATCCAGAGGGGAATACTTTAAAGCATATCCTTGTAGTATTGGGGAGGGCATACAGTAAGCATTCTGATAATATTAATATAATTATGGCAGCTCTGTTCCACGATTTAGGTAAGATGGATACTTATGCTATAAATGAAAAAACAGGACAACCTACTGCATATGGACACGAGCATAAGTCAGCTGACTATGTTATAGAGTATAAGGACTGGATTCTAACTCACGATGGTACTGACATTGAGACTATACATTTCATAGTTAAGAATCATATGTTAGTAAAACATCCAAATCCAGTAATAGAATCTATGATACCTTCTAAGCGTATGGCTATCGAGAATCATAGGTCATTTAATGATTTGATAACTTTTTCTGAAATTGATAAGGGAGGAATTTTATAACTTTTTAAAAACATAAACATTATGTACGTTACAGTAGAAGGTGAACTTGACTTAGAAGATTACATAGATGATATTATCTATATGCTAAAACAGAAAAGGCATTTAAGAGAAAAGGTATTTAGTTCTTTGGAAGGTACGCTACACCCATCAGTAGAGAAGACTATTGCTATAGTAGATAGTGACACGAGATGTCATAATTTACAGAAGTTAATGCACAATTACTGGAAACTGACTTCTGAGGAGGATACTATCATTAGTGACTTAGCAGATAGATTTTAAACACTAACACAACAAAAGCAAATGAAACTCACCAAGATATTAGAATCTATGTTCACTGAAAAAAGTTTGGGAAAAAACTCCATAACTAAATTCATAGTAACATTCCATACGTCATCTGAAACTGAATATCTTTATGAAGGAACAGACGAGTCAGATGCTATGGCAGAGTTTAATTCATTTAATTACGGAGATATCCCTGAAAATATGCAAGATAGAGATGATATGTATGTCACATTAGAAAGCTATGTTGATACCTACAAGTACATTGGTGATGCTGATGAGTACAGTGAATATCCTATAGAAGATTACTATGATGATGATACTTTATATAAATTAATTGATAAGAGTGAGTTTGAAACTGTCAAGAAGAAACACATTAAGCCAATAAATAAAGACTCTGATGAGTTGCTATACGATGTTCAAAACTACTATCAAAAAAAGTATAATTCAAAATATGGAAAATATATTAATATTGAGGTGGGGGAGGATTGCATTCAGCTGAGAATATCTGACCATACAGAGAATATTAGAAACATTGATAGATTTGGCTCTTGTAAATTTCATATATCAGTTGTGATAGCTAATCTAGATAAAACCAAGAATAAGTTCAGAATTCAAAATCACTTCGAAAGAAATAAAAATGAATATGAACTAACATATACCTCAGATGATAGTTTTGATACTATTATATCTGATGTAAATGAGTTATTAGAAAAATGTATAAATTTTATAAAAAAATAATAAAAAACTTTTTTTATTCAGATATTATATATATCTTTGCTAAAATTAAAAACCAATAGTTATGACATTTCCAAGTTCTAAAACATTCCAAGTCCCATCCAAGGTCAACTCATCCGAGGTATTCACTATTGTGGTAGGCACAGATGCTAAATCTATCACTTTATCTTTTCACCGTGACCAAGTATTTCTATCTGGAGAAATATTCTACTGTCCAAAGAAACTAAACAATGATTTGAAGAGAGATATTAGATACTCTATTCTCGAATACACGGATAAGAAGAATGCTGATAGCATTATTAAAAGTATTTCAGAATCAGTTAAAAACAGATAATATGACACCTCAAACAGTTAACTACATTGTTACAGCTTGGCGAAATGTCAAGAATCTTGATGAGTATAAGGAGTGGGCATATATCGTAAGAACATTAATGGTTAAAATCCCAACCCAAAGTATATATGATGTTATGAATAATCCTGAAGTAAATTATATTAACTCTTGGGAAAAGGATTCTGTAACTAAGGAAATTATTGATGTTCTAAAGTATAGCGATAAACACAGGTAGGAAAAGATTAATAAATAAAATAGGTTTTTTGGTTTAAAGTTGTTTTTTTTTAGTGGGAGACATGTTGGTTGTTTCCCACTTTTTTTATATGGATAAACTTACATAATATTGTTCTATTTTAATTTCATTAAAATAGTATTAATTGGAAAATTTTCAGTTTCATAATTTATGGAGTAGACAATATCATAGGAAATTTATGTCTATAAACGGTATCTAATCGCTTATTTAATACTGTTACATATAAACTATCAAATTGAGGACTAAACGTTCTTAGATTGAACTTTAAACCCTCCCCATAAACTATAATCCTATTTTGAGATATAGAACTAAATTTATAATTAATAGTGTATAAACTGTCTAATACTACCTTATTTAGATTCTTTTCATTTCCTAGAGAATCCGTATTAAGCATAGTAACATCAACATCAAATTGTGAATTGGCTGCAACAGCAAACCAGTCATCTTTACTACTGTAGTAGTTATTATCTGGTTTTATAAATAACATAATTGAGTTTATGTTATCAGTCTCAGATATCTGCTTTAAATCAACTCTAGCATCAGAACAAGACAATATACCAAAAATTGGTATTAGTTTAATGATTGATTTCATATTACTTTTTACTAAAATCTTTTTTGTAAATGGTTTTTAGGATTTCATCTATATTGATATTTTTACTTCCTGAGTATGACTCGATGGGTACACCGTTCTTTTTAAACTTGTACTTAAATGGTGCATCAGGTTTAGATTTTAAATCAATATCTATATCATCCCCACCTACCTCTGAAAATGAACTTCCTTTTGATTTAGATACGCTAATATCAACTGACTTTTTAAACATGTCAAAATCAATACCTGTAAATTTCTTTTCTAATAATACTGTGGCTAATCCTGCTAATCTTATCATTATTTTTATTTTACTATAAATATTGATTTATTTTATTAAAAACTACTAATACTGTGGATAGGGGATGGATACATTTAATATACCTAACTACAAACACTGAGGATAGAGGATGGATACATTTAATATCTAAAACTATCAACATTGTGGATATAGGATGGATACATTTAATATCTAAAACTACTAACACTGTGGATATAGGATGGGAGGAGGGGTGGGAGGTAACCTATACTTTACGGTTTTCGAGACAATGCTTGTAATTCAGCTGAGGATGTGGTGTTTTTCCCCAACTTTTTAAACTATTAAATGTGTCTGTTAATAGATTAGTTCCCTATATAAAAAAATTGACCTCGATATGAAAATGTATCTGCCCAACCTCCCCCCCACGCCCCCCTCTAGTAACCAAGAAACCCCCCCCACTCCCCCCTATTCTTAAACGTCAAAACCCTTACCAGTATTAGGTTCTATCGTTTAAAAAATAATATTTAAAAATAGGCTATTCTTAAATATTGATTGTTTAAAAAATGCTATTCTTAAATATTCATTTCTTAAATATTGTATTTTTAAATATTGCTATTTCTTAAACATTAATTTTTTAAATATAGTAATTTCAGAAGCAAGTCAGGTAGATATCTACAGACAGTATATTATAATATCCGTATTTCGCTCATATTCGCTCTGTATTGAACTTTTATTAAAAAGTGATATCAGTATACCAGATTACAAAAAAAGTCTCTTAGAATCGGTTTATGGGACAAATACAGTAACATATCCGGAATTACGGAATAAAAAAAAAGGGAACAATCTGCTGACTGTTCCCTTTACTATGGTTAGGTATAAATATTCCTAGTGAGATGGGTTATTTATACTGACCTTTCCTTTCCCTTTCACACCTGAACAGAGACCGCACTTGCTGCAAGAGACTCCGTGAGACGTGTTAGGACAAAGTAATGTCCCCTCCGTTTCATCTGTAACAAACGCTCGCCAGCCGTATGCCTCGGCTAACTGCTTAGAGAATATTTTTGAGTCCTTATGGCAAGATGCCATAAAGAAGTCTTTGTAGCAATCAATTTCGGCTCTATGCCATTCATGGGTATAACCCGTATAGGTATTAGCTGCATTGGCTAAAGCAGCAACAAGATTCAAAGGTATAGCCGTTGGGCAACCGTAAGAACCGAAACGGATATAGCCAAATGTGGTATTATTAAGCATAGAAATAGCCGTAGGAATCATTTCAGCACTGAATTCAGGAATTGACTCAAACGTCTCATAACGTCTCGCAATCGCTTCTAACTTTCCCTTATTTCCCATAGCTTGATTAAACTTAAATGTATAACATCCGCCTTCTCTTAAAGGACAAGATAGGCAATTGTCACCCGTTAATTTAGGGTTCAAGAAACCCGTTTTTAGGTTGATACCTTTTCCGCCACTTTTGACGTGGTTAAATTGTTCTAAAGAATAATGATAGGTCTGTAGTAAGACCTCCTTTTCATCTCTAGAGATTTTGTCGTTGTCTGTAACGTCTATAGCGATTTGAGAAATAACGTTACCAGTTCTGAATGTCAATCTTTTTACCTTGGTCATAATTTGTGGTTTGTGGTTTAAAGTTTCCGCAAAGGTAAAACATTATTAGCAACAATTGCAACAACATTAACTTTTTTTTAACACATAGGAATGCATACATAACTTTAGGTATATGGTGATATACCTAACTTTAGGGATACCCCCCCCCCTCTGGGGGGGATGGGCAACTAACCGAATCACGCAATCTATTTTATATGCTTAACATTCCTTATAGGTAAATAAAAAAGGGAACAATCTGTTGACTGTTCCCTTTCCTTGAGTTGTGGTACTGGTGCTGCTTAGAAATTATAATCGTAAAAATGCCTTGGCTTATCTGAGATAATGAATGCATTAAAGAACGCCTTGGAAACCCTATCCTTTAGGGTTGATTCAAGAGTTCTAAACTCCCATTTTTGGTCTGCATTATTCAGACATACGGCTGAGAAACCTCCTGATACATATTCCCGTTTTACGGTGTTTTCAATGGCTCTCATCTCCTGAATGACTATTCCCGTTTTACCGTATACACCTATCACTTTACCGACAATGTATAAGTCAGTATAACCTCTTCTGCTTACGAATTTACCTACTAGGTCGGTGTTCTTGATTTGATTTCCCATAAGGTTTGTGGTTTTGTGGTTTAAGAATTATTGCAGTTTTATAGGGGTCTGCTCCCCGATTTTTAATAATCGAATCCTACCTCAACGGCTATGTTGGTTTTGGTTGACATAGTGCCCCAACTACAATCATCTACAGGGGTGAACTCAAACCCCCACCCTATATACTTTCCCCATTTGTCGTACATACGACATTTACCTTCGTAGATGTAAATTATCCTACCTGATACTCTCTTAAAGTACTCACCCTTCTTCAAGGTGCTAATTGTGGTTGTGGTTGCGTCTGTGAAATCTATCATATGAAATAATTTTCCGCAAAGATACTGGTATTGTTTTGACATATGCAAGTGCTTCCCAAACTTTTTTTAAAGTTTTTTTTAATACCTAACTTTAGGGATACCCCCCCCCCTCTGGGGGGATGGGCAACTAACCGAATCACGCAATTTAATAATATGTTAATATTTCCTTATAGGTAATTTAAAAATACAATATTTAAAAATGCAATGTTTAAAAATAAAAATGGGGAAGGTACAGAACCCCTCCCCCATATACACATACCACTAAAAATAACCAAGTATTATATCTTAATTTTTAAATATTAATTCTTAAACGATGGAATGCTTATCCTGTCTAAGGTTTGACATTTAAAAAATCATTTTCCATTTTTAATTTTTGGAGGGCGGGAGGGAAATGTGGCAGATACAGTATTTAATTTTCAACATTTGACACTTCCATTGACATACACATTAATAAGTTATCAACATTTTTGATAAGTTATCCACATAGTTATCAACATTCCCTTCCCCCCTCCCCATCATACCTTAGGTATTTCCACATCATACCTTAGGTATTTCCTCATCATACCCTAGTTGTTTTGTCTCCTACCCTAGGTATTCCCATCCTCACCTAACCTATTGTATTTCCTTTATCTTCTCTGTATATTAATAGGGTCGTATCCCTCTGGATGAGGGATACTTAACCTATTTGTTTATCTCTTTACTCTAGTACTATTTTTCTCATCTGTATGCTCTGTAGTATTGTTCTTGGTGTTCTTTACTACCTCTAATATTCTAGACTTTGACACCTCGTTAATCTTAATAGACACTTTAATACTTTCAGGTTTGTTCATTTGACTGTGTATTCTATATACTCTTCAGTTAGGTTTATACTCTTCTCCTCTATCTTCCACATCAGTTACAAAATTATAAAAATCTATTATCTCACGGCTAGTAAACTTAGTCTTCATTGTGGTATAGTTTTTAAATGACAGATTGGGAATTCGTTAATTACTCTATGAGGTTTCTCTACTATGTTATGTTCTACCAGAGCCTGAAGCATACCTTGGTTTTCTGAGTAGTTCTTTACTGCTACTTCTCCTTCCTCAAGTCCTTCTATATAGCTTGTTGCTACTGCTATTGGTGTATAGTCTTCTATATCTCTTAGTAGTATTCTGTATAGTTTTTTATTTACTGAGTATACGTTGTATTCTACTATACAATTCCATTCTTTAAACTTTACTTTTTGTTGGTTCATCTCCCCAAGATTTTTTTGATTTGCAAATAGATTAATGCTAAAATAACTATAACTATCATTATAGCAGGTGCTGCCCATAAAGGTGATAAGACCCACCACCAAGACCAGTCAATTGTATTGGTCAGTTTTAAAGTGATGAATATAAGGGAAAGGATTCCTAAGAATCCTATTCCATTCTGTTTTGACTCATTTGTAGCCATTCTAATGAACTTTTATTGGTTACTTAATACTTTCTCCTTAACCTGATACGAAATGCCATCTACGTTCAATTCTATGACGTTCTCTACCTTTGGGCAGATGGTCTTGATGGTGGATTCCATCCCCACTAACTTCTGCTTTAGTGATTCAGTCTTATTGGGTAGATATTGTGCAATAGATTCCTTACTTACCTCCCTCCCCTCTATAGTATATGTTTGGGTTATCGCACTGTTCTTATTGAATATGAACTGTACATAGTACTGGTCTAACTTAGGGTAGTAGATGATACAATCAGAAATGTGATATGCACCTTCATACAATGGTTGTGAGACCCATGCAGATGAATCGATGCCCTGTCTTTCCATCTCTAGCTTTACGGCTCTTGTATAGCCTCTATTGGTGGCAAATACATACTTAGCAGTCTTGATGATTTTACCCCCTAGTTCAGCTATCGCTTTCTTCGATAGCTTCACTTCTGTTCTTAGGGTTACTCCTGTGAAAGGCATACCCTTTAGATTACTGAGGATTGTTAGTAACTCTTCTGAGGTTACTATCTTGATTACTCTCTCTTGGATTTTGAATGATTGGTTCATAACTGTTTTTGATTTTAATGATGATGGTTCTGCTTCCCCGATTTTTTTAATTTACTGATAACGATTCACAACCGATTGGTTGACCGTTCTCGTCTCTGATTAGTCCTTGTGGAACTAGCAAGTCAGTTCTGTCTTTTGCTGCTTCCCTAACAATTCTAGAGACAATATAGAATGTACCCTCTATTGGGTCAGGCAATCCCTCTAGTTCTCCAAACACTACCTGAGTTAATGGAACTCTCATTTCAGGTGTTTCGAAATTAGTTAGAAACTCAGTCTTGCTAGATACTCTAGCAGACGTTGGGAACTTTGGGAATACGATTGACTTACCCTGCGATATAACTGTGATATCGTGAGGGGTAAGATTTACAATTGATTGGTTTGTCATAACTATTTATTTTAATTTTAGCAAAGATATAGGAAACATTTGATATACACAAACATTTCCCAATTATTTTTTTTTATTTGTAACTATTCAGAAACTGGTCTTGAATGTAGTCATATAAATTAGCCTCATTTTGACTCTCTAACACCTCTGTAGGGACATTATTGTATATTTCTATGGCTAGGTTATCTAGCATATCTAAGATAGCCTCGAATGACCCCATCTGGTGTTGATGTTCAAGATAATTTTTTATGTCAGTTGTTCTTGATGACTCTGATTCATCGTCACTCTGACTTAGGATTAAGTTGCATTTACTACACAAGTGATAAGATATCATCCTGAATAGGTAACTGCTTCTGTCTATGCTTGGTAAACTCATTTTCATTGGTTTAAATAATTTTAGCAAAGATAATGGGTATTACATCAGATTTGCAATACCCACCATTGTTAAAATTATGTTAAGGTTCTACACATAATAGTTCCCTTCCAACTGAGTAAATAATCTCTCTAAAAGTATTATCTGCATCTTTACCTTCAATTACCCAATTAGGCTCTTTCCTTGGATTGTATGAAACTTTGTAAGGTGTAGCACCTAGATTACCTTTAAGCATATTCATCACGTCATACGACACACTGTAGGGTGCTGCACCCATATCAGAATTTGTAACCTGAACGCTCTCACACATAATCCACGCACATACTACCTTGTTCGTTTCACCATTGAATATCTTAGTAGCTGCCTTTTTGTTGTTCTTCAAGGTGCAGCCTCTCATTATTAACTGCACTTCACTAGGGTTATAGTACTTGACAGAACCATCAGAATGAATGATTCTCCATTTCATATAGTTTTCGCCTTTCTGTAGGCTAAATCTTACCTTAGTTCTTCTCATAGTTCTACTATTTTGACTGTGAATATATCTTTGCCATTCCATAGACCTCCAGCCATATCGTGCATATCTACGAACTCTGCTTGTAGGTGTTTTTCTGATACTATCCTGTAACGGATTTCTTCTCCGTTCATGTAGATAGCAATCTTAACTTTTTTTGATTTAGCCTTAGCCATTTTTTTGTGGTTTTGTGGTTTTTAAAATTGCAGTTGGTTTGGATGCTGCTCCCCGAAAAAATATTAGAAATTATAGTCGTATTTGTGAATTGGACTGTCACATACCATATATTGGCGATTCCAATTCTTACCTATCCTATGCTTTAAGATTATATCAGTTGTGGCGAATTCCCACTCTTGATTGTCGTTATTTAAGCATATGGCAGAGAATCCACCTGATACGTATTCTTTTTTCACCGTATCACGAACGGCATCCATTTTTTGGATGATGATTCCTGTTTTGCCGTATGTACCTACTACCTTTCCGACAATGTAAATGTCAGACCATCCTAATCGGCTGACATACTTTCCAATCATTTTCTGATTTTCCATGAGGATTTTCTTATTTTTTGGTTTATAAAATTGCAGTTGGTTGGATGCTGCTCCCCGAAAAAACTACTTTTTCTTTCTACGGTTCAATTCCATCGAACAGTAGTGAATTTCATCCTGATAGTACCCGTTCTTTGGGTTATCAGGCAATGCTGCCATTGCCTCCCTGCAATCCCTAATAATGAATCTCAAGGCTGCTTCATCTAGCTTCTTGAGTCTCTTTGGGTATTCTGTATGGTCTATCTGCATAGTCTATGCTTTAGTGGTGAAGAATATGACGCAAAGATAATGGTATTGTTTTCACATATGCAAGTCCTCTAGTAAACTTTTTTTAAACTTTTTTTCATAACCAACTAGAAGCATATCTACAACTGATTTCCTGGGGAGGAGGGATGGGTAGGGGAGGGGTGGAAACTGCCACATAACCCGAACACGCAATGATATATGTATGCTTAATATTCCTTATAGGTAATAAAAAAACAGCTCTTTTTTGGGGAGCTGCTCTAACAAAATGGAAGATTATAAACCTTTAGGTGAGGAGGTGATTAGCCTCCCACCCGTTTCGTAACTTATTCAAATACTATAACAATATCTCAGCCTCTTCGAACAATCTGGTATTGATTGCTTGTACCTTTGACATATCGGTAATCTTCTTTGCCTTGCGTACCTTCTTGGTTACATAGTTCTCTTTGTAGAATCCTCCCTGAATCATTTTCTCTTGTACTACATTCAATACTCTCCATAAGTCAAGACCTTCATCTTCTCTTCTATTGGTCTGTAAAATGGACTCTAAGGTGAATTCTGGAACTGTACTAATAAATTCATCAATCTTATCTCTGTCAATGTCATTTCTGATAGCTAAAGCCTTTGATGCAAATAGATTAGCTTGTTCTTCAGTAAGAACCTTGGTTTGCATCTTAGAAATTGGTTCTAGTGATTCTACAATGTTAGCTACAATCTTATACATCGTATCTCTCAATGTATCGATATTGTAATCCTTATGATTGATTTTGAATCCTTCTGAAAACTTCTTCCCTTGGATAGTAACGGGAACAACTAGACCGTTGCTGCATACTAAACGGAATAGACCTGCATAGAACTTAAACGATGACTTACCATCGTGTGAGTTTATGAAAGTCACTTGTGGATATATGACATCAGCCTTGATGCCCATACCGTTATCCTTGCTTACCGTAATCGGTTTATCGATACGGAACTCAACTTTATGTTGTCCGTAAGGATTGCTAACCTTAGACCTCTTTTGTTGGGCATCTGTGGCATTCCAACCTAGAGAAATCATATCTTCAATAACTTGTGTCGAAGAGATAAATGTATACCTCTTTGAAACCTTTTCTGATGCTCTACTGCTTTGGATAGCAGGAGCAATCTTTACTAAATCTTGAACGCTTAATGAAACCATAACTTGTGATTCTGATTTGTTATTAAATCTGTGGCAAATATACATACGAGGTTATGAGAAAATCAATAGGTCATAGTAACATTAACAAAATCTTAACATTTGGGGTGGGGATGGGGTGATACTTCACCCCTCCCCCTACCCAAAATAAAATAATGATAACTAACCCGAACACGCAATTAAACATATATGCTATAATCCCCTTATAGGTAATTGCTTATCTAATATTCAAAACTAATGATTCCATACTTCTAAAGTCTCTGTACTTTCCCTTATTGTTTTTAAATCCAAATGACTTATAAAACTTAGTTAGTTTATTAACATTACCTCCGAATGCTGAACTAGGTGTTACAAATAAATCTTTATCATTTTCTCTGCAATACTCTATTAACTCTTGTATAACATCTGAACCAATTCCTTCTCCTCTTTTATCTTTAGGTACTACAATCTTTTTTAGTTCTATATAATCATCATACTCGTATATTTCTAAATCGATATTATACTTGTACGATAATTTATCTTCTAAATTTTCGGAAAGCTGAACCTTCTGGTTTTTTTGTTCCTCTCCCAAATTTTTTAATATAGAAATTAGTTTACTATCATTTTTCATATTATTAGTTTTATTAGTTTTCATCATCATCTTCAGAATATGGAGTATTTAGGTGAACCAATGTTTCAAATCCCAAAGAACTAGTTAGTGACAATACCTCAACAAATTCTTCAGGTTCTTTAGGTCTAGTCCTGAACGACCACCATTCAGAACCATCATACTCTGCTCTTTCTAACCACCAATCATCTCCTACAATGATAAGGTCTGTTGCAACTTCCTGCGAACCAAAACCATTATCATATTCCACATTTGCTAAGTTTACAAAGTTATCCCAGGATATCTTGACTTCTACAGAACCGAGCCAATGTATATCAGATTCAGTTTTTCCGTTTCTTGTTAAAACTGATAATGTCTCTTCTAATAAATTCATTTTATTGATGTTTATGAATTTTCTTGTTCGTGAATATGTTCTAATTGATTTTCATTAAATATGTGGAGTAATCCGAAATCTCTCATTTCAGCTACTACTCTTATCTCACCTTTAAGAGTTTCAAATACTGCGACAATCTTACATGGGAATGCATATCCTTTAGGTTTGTATGCAGCATCTCCAACTTTAAATTTACTTTTCATCTATTCTGTTTTTTATTTGATAATCTTCTAAATACTCATCATAGTGAATCCAATCAATGTCTTCATCATTATTTTCAAAACCTAACATACATTTGCCATAGGCATCTTTAGCTATAACACAGAATCCAAATCCTTCACATATCAAAGACATGTAATGACCATCTTCTAATTCTTCTAGCTCTTCCATAATATCGAAATCACCATCGAATCCCATGTTGTTAAGTTCACAATACTGCTTACTAAATTCTGCCATTATTTTAAATATTTTGGTGGTTGACAAAGATGTGGAGAATATGATGTTGGAGCAAGTAAAACATTTGTGTATTTACAAGCTTGACCTCTACCACTATTCGTAAAATCTATAAATACATATTTTTCGTTGTATGAAGTTATAGTACCATATTCATACTGAACATTAATGTTCCCCCACTCAGGATTGTACATAACTGTCCTACCTATATAACTATCATTAATGTTATTAGGAAAAATTCTTTTAGGAGTTAACCCCTCATAGTCAAATAAATTCATAATATATTTTTTTTTGTTAGTAGCAAGGACAGGATTCGAACCTGCACGTATTATAGTACCAACATGATGTATCCACACCATTTAAGGAATTGAACCTTAATATAATACTCCACTATGGATTAATCGGATTTGCACCGAAGCGTCTACCATCAGGAATCAACTTTATCAGTGTTGCCCTTGTTCCGCCACCTTGCTATGGAGTATATTAGTTACACTCACATTTAATTCTGAGCGTTTCTATATCCGTTGTAATAGAGTTATACTGTAGGTCTACTCCATACTTCTTGACAGTCTCCATTATAAGAGAGTCAGTGTTGGTAAAAGTACCTCGTACTTCAAAAGAAGCTCTTCCTGCTACTTCTATATGTTCTTCTTTTCCTCCATTTGATAATGGTACACATACGTAAACATACAATGTAATAATAATCAATTTTCCTAACATAATTTTTGTTTTTTTTTGGTTTAGCAGCAAGGACAGGATTCGAACCTGCGTCACACTCGCTTGATACCCTACACACCTCATACTTTCGTATGGAACGGACTCGAACCGTTGTCACTAGTTGCTCTAACCATCTGAGCTACCTTACTTTGTTTATGCAAATCTAATATATATTCTTTTAAAAGTCAAGTCTTCTGCCCAATTTTTTTTTAAATTTTTTTTAGATGCATACCATATTCTAGGTGCATAGAATTCAGGCATACCTTTCCATTCTTGCTTCTAGTCGTGTTCTTTTTCCATAACTTTTTAATGTGAATCTCCAATATTATGTTTCTCTCCATATATCAAGTAATCAGGATTGATTACTTTAGCTACTTTATGTCTGTCACCATTAACAGCTTTTATAACAATACCTTCGTGAGGAACTTTACTATTATCTATATAGTTGTTAAATATATATTTGTTTGCAATCTCTTCGGAGTATAATCCTAGATATAAAACTTCTACATACGGAATACCTAAACAGTCTTCAGCAAAGTATTTAGAAGAAACAGTACTCAAATATTTGTTATCTATTTGAGAATCAAATATACAAAATTCAATATCATCTAATCCATATTCATAATTTTTCTGAATACCTTTGCCATAAATCTCTCCATATATTACTATTCCACTTTCAATTTTAGTGGGTTTGTATGGATAACAACTACTCTTTATACTATTCCAAAGTCTATCTTCTATTTTATACTTATCTGCAATATCGAACCAAACATTTGTATCATAGAATCCTTGACTATCCGAACCTTTTTCTACATTGTGTGAGCCTATAACAAATTCATACTCATCCCATCCTAAAGAAAATCCTAAAAACTTTTTTAGCCTATTCCAAAAAGATAGTTTTGTTTTTTTAACAATACCATATCTCGCATTTGTGCCGTGTATTTTCCTTGTAATTTCTACATAGTCATCTTCATCAAATATATTAGGGTTGTTCTTTATATTTGGAAATTTATAGTAAATTGGAAAGTTAGGGTTCTCATGATATTTTCTTATTTTACCATTAGACAATCTGAGCATTTTTACGGGTGGTTCATACTTGTGAATTCCTAAAATTGACATCAAGTCTTTTCCAACAGGTAGTGAATCATATGCAGATAAATTGTCAGAAAATTCAGATATGGGAATTATCAAACATTCACTATAGGTATTTCTCAGTTTAACAGTTCTTACTCTGTTTCCACTTCTGAGATAACTTGTTACACCTAATCTATCTGATATATTCTTAGGTACAACTGCATCAGTTGTCATACATACTACTAAGTCATCTATTTTGTGTATATTCTTTTTTACAATACAATTCCAACCGTTTACGATAGCTAGTTCTATATTGTCTGAATTTTCAATGTTTTTTATTTCATTTATTTGTGAAATAAAACATACACTGTTTAAGTTTTCCATAACGTATTTTTTTATATTGTTTATAAAAGTTTGTTCTTTATTTTGTTAGTTCATCTCCCCCAAAATTTTTTTCAACCCTAGCATAGTAGTCTCTTCGCTTCTTCTTTATAACTTCTGAATTTTTACTATAATACTCTTTTGATTTATTCTTTAAATATTCTTTATTTTTTTCATAGTATACTCTCTTTTTTGCTATAAGTTTTTGTTTAGCAAATTCAGGCATATTATGATACTGTTCTAAACTCCTCTTCCGATGTAACTCTCTCTCATCTTCTGTTAGATTAGCAAATCTATTTTTAAGATATTCTTTTTTGTCTTTCGTAATCATATTAATAAGCTTCTAAATGTGGGTCTATTAAGTTTTCTAATTTTGTTAACTCGTCATCTACTTCTTGAGAAAAATAACCGTAAACTCTTAGTGTACCATACTTTATCTTTATATCAGTTATAAATAATCCCTTAGTGATGTGTCTAAAAGCATAATGCAAATGCTGGTCTCTACATCTTACTATTGAATTATCGTTAGCAAATAAATGAAGTAAATTTAACACAAATGCAGGACACCACCAAGGTTTAGCTTTCTTTGCAACAAATTTAATAAAATTTTCCAAATATTCATAAAAATAAGTACCTTCTGTAAATATATTCCAAGAAATACCTAAGTAGTTATATCTATATTTTCTGTCGTTAGAAAAACATCTTAGAATATCTTTGAAAGCTACGGGAGGAAACTTATATCTCGCACCTTTGGTTGACATTGAGCCAAACTTCTTTTCTAAACGATACAATCCTATTTTATGAGATATATATGATTTAGTGTAGTAAAACAAGATTATCGCAGGGATATATCCAATTGTAACAATTAATAAAATAGTTAAAATGTACATAACAATAGATTTGGGTTTATAAATTTATGATAATTTTTCCACTTTTGACATAGTATCGCCAAGCCATTAGTTAGCAGTAATTGTTTTTAAACTTACTGCATTTACTACATTTATGTACATCAATTCCAAATCTTATTCCTGCTCTATACCATTGGTGAGAACAACTACTGCTAACAAAGTATAAGCGTAATGCTTTCAGTTTTTCAAATAATCTTTTTATCATAATTTTAAATTTTGTGTTTCTAATTAAATTCAGTGTAAGCACTACACTTATACTCAACCGTTATGCTCCATTGCTACATTCGTTCTCCAATTGAAGTTTTGTGCTAACATACCGTATTTATTTTTTTATTTTCCTCGCTCTTTTGGATAAGGGTAAATTTTATTTCTTTCTTCATACAACTTACGAAGTTGTTTTGTTTCTTTTTTGTCTTTACCGAGAACATAAGCATATTTATGTTTTGATGGCATTGATATTTTTTCGGATACCGTTTGCTTGTATTTTGAATAATCCCTTAATTGTTTTTCGATTTCTGATGACATTTTATCCCAATTCATTCCAGTATTATGTGCCCATTCTCTTTGCCATTCAATACCTAATTCTTTAGCAAATTTTCGGTATGCAGTTTTTTGTCTAAAATACCTATCGCTTACCACTTTTCCTGTATATGGGTTTATATATCTTGTTGTAGTTCCAGCAGTTTGCCCCATATAGTAAAAATTACACGCTTGATAGATAGTTCCAAGTTCTTTTGCTGTTGGGTCTGAATATGCTGTAAATAATCGCCATTGTGTATTATCAACCATCCATTTTATACACCACATTAAAAATGAACTTGCTAAATTTTTAGGACTCCAAGAAATACAAGCACCTCTGCTTATTAGCCTTTCCAATTCCTTTGTATTTTCACCAAGAGTTTTTGAAAAAGAATTTGGCATATTGAATAATATTACACCAGCAATAATATCTTTATGGTAGCAAGAAAACCAATGTGTAGTGTATTGAGATAAATTCCCCAACCATTCGTGCCTTTCAATAAACTGTTTTAATTTTTGTTGTTCCTTTTTATCAGTAACATTAACAAACGAAAAATCAGTAACTCTCAATGTTTTTACATATTCTTTTGTAAAACCACATTCTGCTAAATCTTCTTCAAGATTCTTTACCCTAATATCATACTGCCAACATTGGTCTTTATCGTATGTGTTTAATCTTTCTTGTATCATTTTTAATTTTTCAAATTAATTTTTGCCACCGCACAAAAATACTGTGTATAACAAATGATAAACAACATTAAAACGATTTTTTATCATCGGACATTATAGCCAATATCATTACACCATATAGGTGTCTTCTCCCCAACATAAGCACCACTAACATTGAAGTAGAAGTATTCAAAAGCATCTTCATCTGTCATATCTTTCATAAGAATTTCAATGCACTTAGCTACCGAATATATAAGTCTCATAGAAGATTCATCTACTCCAAGTATAGCCCCATCAAATCCATCAGCCTTCAGAAATTCCTCTTCAGGATAATTTTCTAATATACTTTCTAATAACATATCATTTGTTTTTATCATACTCCTCAAGTAACTCTAGTAGAACATCTCCGTGACATGCTTGTGGTTTACACCAACATCCAAGAATCTTCCCACCTTTTAACTCGTGTAAATCATCTAATAAATGTTTCCCATCCCCATTAGTGATATAATCTCTATAAGCATTCACAGCAGCATTTCTGTCTTCTACTACATACTTAGCAAGTGTCTTTCCATCTTGTATATGTGTATAGGGATTACCCCATTTAGTAGGTCTTCCAATATATACATCGTATTTTTCTTTTTTACAATGAACGACTTTTGATTTAACTATCATATTTAATTTTCTTTTTTGCAATGTTCAGTCACATAATCATATAATGAATCAATATTATAACATATTGGATTTTTGTCAGCATCCCAAGCACTAGGCTCTTTTTTCGGATACATCCATTCTTCTGGATTTAACCTATCATATGATGAATATTCAAAAATATAAAATGATATCCATTCAACTCCTTCTTCATTGTACGTAGATTGGAGAATTTCAATGAACATATCATAGACTAGATTCTGTATTGGAAATTTTGGATTATCTAAAATATCGAATCCAATATGATATAAATCAGTAATATATTCCGAGATTTCTAAATACTTTTTAAGTATTGATTTAAAATTTTCTTTAGTCATATTTGTAATATTTTAAAAGTGAAACCAAATATAAACTTAATTGTATACTATTACAAATAAAATTTATTAATAAAATGTTAATGTTTGTCCACATTACTTATAGCATCTATAAGTGCTTTTACCTGTTCTAGGGTGCTGTAGGTGTAATCAAATTCCGAATCAAATATGCATACCTTCCAATTGTCTTGTGATACCTCATCTGAACATTGAGTTGTTATCAAGCATACAGCATTTTCATAGAAGTAGTAATATATTTCAGAATCCTTTTCAATAAATTCTTTAGTAAACCCTAATCCAATTAGTTCAACTTGTTTCATAAACTTTACGATTTATTTACTTTAAAACATTTTATTTCACCATCAATTATACCTAAATACTCTCCGCTCGTATTCAATGTATCTATGTAGTAATATCTTCCTCCCGTAGTCTTTCCATGAATATCTATAAACCGTTGTTGGGTATGACCTACAACTTGAATTATCTCTTTTCTGAGATTATCGTAATTAGACCTCTGCAATGACTTAGGTCTTATCCATATAGGAGATGATATTTCACTATCACCATATGGGTCTAATCCATTAAATTTAAACAGGTCAGGTTTATACTCCCATACTAAATTTACTAAAGATTCTATAGATTTTGCCGAATCATACGATTCTGTATTTGTAGCCTTTAAACATTTTTTTAACCAGGTGTTGCTAACTCCTGCATGACTTATCAATATGCTATCTATACTGTGACACATTTTAAAATGATTTATATTTTCACTCAGTACAGCTTGAATATACAATTTGTTTTGCACTTGGTATCCTGAATAATTCTCATTTACAAATGGTAAATAGTGATAATCGTGATTACCTAATAGTAATATAACTTCAGCTTTACCTGATTTTTTATATTCTAGTATTTCATTAAAATTGTACAGTTGTTCAGCAAAACTAATATCAAAACTATCAAAGTAATCTCCTACAAATATAACTTTATCAGGAGATTCTTCTTCCACAATTTTTTTCCAGATATTACTGCCGTGAATATCACCCAAAATTATTGTTTTCATACTATCTCTTTAAAACAAATAAATCAGTTGTAAAAAATCTAATAACATTTTTAATTGAAGATTCTACACACTTCTCAACTCTATTTCTGTTGTAGTACTTGATGTGCATTCTTGCTTCATACAATCCATTTAAATTTTCAGATGTTTTAAAATCTTTTCTTAATTTTTCTAACATAGTTTTTTAGTTATTTAATTTTGCTTTTATAGCTGGATGTGATTGATATTCCTGTAATATAAAGTCATCAATTTCAAATCCTTGTAAATTAGTATCAAAATCACCTACACTGCACTCTCCACTTGTAGTTTTCCAAAACTCTGTATTAATATGTAGTTTTGGCAACTTGAAAGGTACTCTAGCTATTTGTTGTTCAGCTTGTTCTATATGATTCACATATAGGTGTGTATCTCCTAAGTTACCTATTAACTCTTCAGGAATCATATTAACTTCTTTAGCTAAAATTTCTAATAATAGAGCATAAGATGCTATGTTATATGGTAATCCTAAAAACGTATCCACACTTCGTTGATTCCACATTAATGAAATTGACCGAGTCGGAATATTGGCTTCATTAAAATGTTCATTTGTTTTTACTTCATCTGTATTAGCAAGGTATATTTTATCATAAATTAAACCTCGTTGATACTCGCTTAATTTTCTTGTATAAACTTGAAAACTGTAATGACAAGGTGGTAAAACCATTTGGTCTAACTCACCTATATTCCAAGCATTAACTAATAATCTTCTACTGTCAGGATTTGTTTTGAGTTCGTTGATTAGATTTTGAATTTGGTCTATTTGTCTTTTTTGTGTTGGGAAGTGGTGACCATTAGCATATTTATCACCATACTGATATTCCCAACTTCTCCATTGCTTACCATAAATTGACCCTAAATCACCCCATTCTTCTGCAAACTCATCATCAGTTTTGATTTTGTTAATGAATTCTTCTTGTGTTAATATAGTTAAATTATCAGGATTGCTAAATAACTTTTCAATGTGAGATTGTGTTCCTAGAATATCTCCGTTTTTGTAACTTTCTACAAGTGTAGTAACATATTTGGTGTAGTTCTTATACGCATCTCCATCCCAAATATGACAACCGTTATCGATTAAGTATTTGATGTTGGTATCACCTCTTAAAAACCATAATAATTCAGTAACAATATTTTTCCAAGACATCTTCTTTGTTGTCAGTAGCGGAAATCCATCCTGCATATTATGTTTAATCTGATGTCCAAATATGGATAGTGTTCCTACTCCTGTTCTATCTGATTTTTGTACTCCGTTCTCTACTATATTATTTAGTAGACTCTGATACTGAATATCTATATGTGAATATTGTTGTGTCATTTGTTTAGTTTCTTCTCGCAAATTTTTTTAAATAAATATACTGCTAATTCTCTTCTCTTGGGAAATGTGTTGCCTTTATATCCCAAAACTCAGCCATTAGAGATGCTCTAAACTTATAGTCAGAATCTGTATGATATCCGTTTACATATATGCATCTACATATAGATTCATACAAACGAATTCTTGGTCTCAAGTTGTAATTAGCTTTTTTACATTTGTAGTATCTTTCTGAATTTAATACGCTAACCCAAACTTTTATTCCTTCCTCTGTATCATCAGATGAGAAAAACTTGGCTCTTATATATTTATTCCTTCCCCTTATAACCTCTCTAGTTCTATACGTAACAGAACTATGACCATTTATACTTTTTATACCACCTGCATTAGAATGAATTCTCCAAAGGTCTGTCTCAATACCTTTATTTGTAGCTTCTATTATGAAAAATGAATATATCATAGATACTGGAAAATCTGTCATAGCGTGTACATTCATCAATAGCGATTCATAATTATAAGCTAACCAAACTCTTCTCAATGTATGTAAATTTGTTTTTTCCACATTCCTAAATCCTTTATCCTTCAAAAAATTTCTAAATTCTCGTAGAGATAATCTTCTAATCGAGTATCCATATGACCTAGAACCATATGCACTATCATCAATTTTAGGTACAACTACTTGTAAGGGTATTTTATCTTTTTTTTCAATGTATATAGTCTCATACTTAGTATTAGTTACTACAGATAACTTATCATAGTCACTATCTAATGGTGAATACATTAATCCTACAAAAAAAGCAGTAGATACTGATAATCCAATTATCTCAGGTAAGTATTTCCTTTCAGGAACATAAGTCTGAATTGGTTCTTTGTTTATCATAATTTTTTTTGTTTTGTAACTGAATACCTAGTATAACTATTTTTTATCAAAGTATATTCAGAAGCGAATTTACAAATAAGTACAAAAACAAACTACATACTATAAGTGAAAATAGAAATGCATCAGATGCTAATCTACACAAATTTTCATCGTTGTTATAGTTTGATATAATATAATAATAATCTCTAGCATTGATAATGGTTCTCCAAATCATAACTATGAAAATTATAGATAATAACAATAGGTCTATCATTTTTTAAATTTTAAAGTTCAACTTTAGATAAGTCAATATAATTTGTCGAGTAGTTTATAAATACTCTGTTTGAGTATGTTTTCCGTATGGTAGGTTTTTCTTTAGAATCTTTTAACAGTTCCCAACATAAACCTAGAGGCATATTCTTTGTACTATGTACTTTTCCTGATTGGAATTTATATCCTAAACTATAAAGTTTATCTAATATTAGACCATATTGCTTCTTGCACTCTAGTCTAATTTTTCCTTCTATAGGAAATTGTAATTTTTTTGAAACTTCTGTTTTGTTTTTCATAACTTGTTATTTTACTGTTGTTTTACAAATATACCGTTAATAGTTTTACCTTTTCTTTTAGAAATTTTAGTGTAAGCTTCGTTTAAGCATTCTTCAGGAGTTAATCCAACCTGCCTAGCCAATATTATTAAAGTAACAAATCCATCACCAATCTCATCTCTAATGTTTTCAATTTTTTGTGATTGGATAGCTTGGACAATCTCTTCAACTTCTTCCATTACTTTATGAATTTGGTTGAACTCATTTCCTTTTACTATCAAATTCTTGTCTTTAGCCCATTCAAATACTAATGTTGCTAAATCATCGAATTTTGGAATTTCTTTTAAAATTTGATTTGACATATGCTATATTTAAGATTTTACTTGTTCTAATAGTGTTTCATAATAGTCAGTTAATTGTTTATACTTCTCCGAAACTTTTTTTAGTTGTGCTGCTTCTCTATAATACTCAAACTTAATGTAGTACTCTAAAGATGTGTTTAGTAATTTATTATAATTATCAAAATCAACTGACAAGGGGTATTGTATTCCTAAAGTATTTAAATAACAAAATATGTTATCTAGTTTACTATATTTTGCAAAGTTTCTTGTGAATTCTAAACCTTGTATTGCTGATTGTATAAAAAATGCTTTTCCTAGAATATATGAATTAGAATTATTATTATATACAGCATTCATAAACTCTTTTTCTAAATCACTGTCAAAATAAAAATTGTTTATAAAGTTTTCATCTGTTAGTTTCAGTTCTGCAAAAGAATCCTTTATATCCTTATAGTATATTTCGTAAGCAGTATCATCCAAATGTCTGTCACTTAATAATATATCTATTTGAGTATTCACAAATGAAACACAAGTATTAACAAAATCTAATTGATTTTCTACAAAATTAAAAGAATCTATATCATCCGAATTTAAAGAGTTGTATGTAGGTACGTTTCTCATAAAACTATTTTTTAGGAATTGAAAAGTTAATAGTGTTACTAAAATTTCTATACCTCAAATGTATCGTATTGTTTATAGAACTACGATTCAAAGACGTATTTATGTTTATGTTTCCGTTCTTTTGTGGAATCCTAAAAGAATTATTGTATGTATACGTAGAACACGAATACATCATAGATAGCATTGCTATTGAAACATACAAATTAAATTTAGCCAAATAGTAGTTTGATTTTTTTGTTTTCTTTTTCATTTGATTCTGAAACTTCTCCTAATAACTCTAAATTAGGATACTTTTGTTTAAGGTTTTTAAATAATAACTTAGCTTGTTCAAAATTTTCAGCAAATATATCAGGAGCTAACTCATCCGTAGGTTTACTAAATCTGGTGTTATATTTTTTCATATGTAAATTTTGTGTTTATCTAACAAATGTAATTTATATCTCACAATAATACTATGAAGAGTATTTCTATAAGAATCTGAAGTAGCGTATCCTCCCCTATCCAAAGCATTCAGCCAATCTTGCCAAGTACCATCACTAATATACTTAATATAGTGACTAGGATTATTTGGAGTTCCTACCATAAATAAACTATGGTATCTAAATGAATGCCATATACTTTTAAATTTAACATATTTACAAGATGAATACTTACAGTCTGAGTATAGTTTAATCCAATTTTTTGAAAATGCTAAATTATGCCAATTTTCTATTCTATTTGGAACATTGTCCCCAAAGTATCTAATGCCAAACGGATTATTATTCTCAATAACTATCTTAGACCCATCAGGGTTCTGCATACTGAAACCTCCCTCTAACAAAAATTGAGCTATTTTTACAGATGCAGGAAAGCCATACTTAGTCTGTTCGTTTACAGCTATGTAAGCATATTTTTCGATATACATAGCTTGTATAGAATCTTTTTGTGAGGCTAATGTTTTAATGATGAATATATCATCATCTAAATCTAAATATTCTCCTACTAATGTAGAGTCTTCAGAATAACTTATGTTAAGTTGATTCATCTTATTCAGACTTTCGCTTACTTGATGTGTATAGACCATATATGTACATATACCTAATAAATAGGATATAGGTACTAATATAGTATATACGTTTATAAATTTACGCATATAAAAATATTAATAATCTTTTGCAAAGATATATAGTTTTATTTAGACTGTCAAATGTTTCCTAATTTTTTTTAAAAAAACTTTTTAGAAAACAGAATAAACACTTTCTAGGTTTAGGTTTTACAACTTCTATCGGAGCTTCTTCACCAAGTATACTCTTAGTAGGATTTATTATCCCATACCCTGATTTAACATCAAAGTTTGGTCTTTCTATATCTGTTGTAGATTCTATTATGGTATTGTAGTTTAAAGCAATTCCTGATTGTTTCATTAATGCTAAACAACCACTTACGAACGGTGCTGCCATAGAAGTTCCTGAGAGTACTGCATATGTACCATCTAGATATGTGCTTAGTATTTCTGCACCTGGAGCTACTATATCCAATTGTTGACCATACGTTGTAAAATAAGCAACTTTCATATTATCATCTATAGCTCCCACAGAAATGCACGAATCATAAGAAGCAGGGTAAAAGTTTTCTTGTAGTCCACTATTTCCACTAGCTACAACTACTGTTATTCCTTTTAATTGAGCCTTCTTGCAAAGTTTTTCTAATCCACTAACCTCTGATGGAGTTCCTAAAGACATATTTATAATATCCATATTATCATCAATAGCAGTTTTTAGTGCATCTATAACACCTTTTATACTTCCGCTATTTCCATCTAATGCTTTATATATGTGTATCTCTGCATCAGGTGCTACACCTAGCATACCATAGATATTTCCTTGTGCTGCTATAATACCTGCGACATGAGTTCCATGTCCTGAAGTGTCTTCAGCACTATTTGATTCTGTAAAGTTTTTAAAACTTGAAATGTTTAAATCGGGATGGTCTAAGTCACATCCAGAATCTATAATACCAATCTTCACACCTTTACCTGTAAATCCTTTTTGGTGTAAATCTTGTATGTTTAATTTAGAAATTCCCCATCCTATATTTTGACTAAATGTCATTATAGGATTCAAATCGTTTACGATGTGTGGTGGTATTATTACGTTTTTTGCCATTTTAAGTTGTTTTTTCTACATATAAATATATGTAGCGTACATTCTAAAACATATTTTACACCATTTATTATATAAAAAGTGAATCCCTAAAAGAGATTCACAAAGCAGCATTACATAATGAAGGTATTATTTTTTGTAGGGAAATGCTTTATTCAATGCTTCTTTCCTCTTATTGCATCCGCAATCTTCTTTACCCATTACTTTTGCCACATTCTCTGCCACCTTGTCAATTCCTGTAGCTTTTGTTATTTTAGCTATGGTATCTCCAAGACCTTTTGATTTTTCATTCATAATTAAATGTATTATAGTTTGTTTTTATATTTTCCATTCTGAAGCATATCCTAATTCAACTAATGCAGTGTTAACTTCTAAACCTGATTCTAATATTAGAATAGCTAGACATCTCCCAAACGAATCTACCTTTTTAGATTTTATATAAAATATTCCATTTGGATTTTCATCTACTATTAATTTTCTCAACATTTCAGTAGATTCTATAGCGTTTTTCTTTTCTGTCAAATCCTTAGTTCTTAATTCAGGAGCATCTATATTCTGTAATCTAACTTTAGCTTTTCTCCATATGTCGAAACCTAAATCAATATTACATTCTATAGTATCTCCATCTAATATCCTAAGTAATTTACATTTGTAATTATATAAACTATCTTTCATACGATTATAAATTATTCAGATAATCTTTTATTATCTTTTTCTAAATATTCAAGCCTAACCTTATATTCAGCCAATTGAGTTTTTAGCTCTGTTATTTGTTTTTGTAACTCTTCTTTTTCCAATTCCCTTTCTGTTAATTTTTTTTCCAAATTGTAAACTCTCTCTCTTAAATCTTCTCTGAAGAGAACATTTTCTTTAGTGTTATGTTCACTTAACTTATACTTTAATTTAAGTTTAGATTCATAGAATTTCCAAGCACCTGCTGAACCTGCTACGGTAATCAAAGTTATGATTACAGTTGATATATTTTCGCTAATCATTGCTTATCCTTTTTTTATTAGTCTCATCACTTTCGAAACTTCCTCCCTGCTACATCTCCAAGTAATCCAAAATAATGCTACAAGTTCGGATATATATACTAATTGTAGTTGTATGTTATATAAATTTTGCTTTAGTGTAATCAAAAATATACTTAACATAACAATAAATGATATGTTAGCACTCCATTTACGAATAGGTAAAATACTGAAGAGATTGCCTATCAACAAACCTATAGATGACATTACACCTGTATAGTAGTAATAACCATGTATTTCAGCATTAGGAATACAAAACATAGTATGTGTGGGGTAACATAGTTGAGCTAACATTATAAAACACAATACAATCTCCAATGGCTCACTATCACCATACATTATAATTTCTCTAAATCTACTCATATTAATCAAATTCTTTTGATATCGATTGTTTATACGCATTCCAAATACTTCTACTTCTTTTTAATTTTTTTAATTTTTCAGGGTCTTTAGTCCTATTTAAAGTGCCATCCAACCTATTAATCATAAACTGGGCTGCTCTTATCTTATGAGCATTACTATCAACTTTTTCCAATCTTTTTATACTATTATGAGACTCTATAGAATCTTTAAAACCTATGTCAATACTCTCTTCATCAGATGGATTATTGTATAAGTCTATTTGCTTGTCTGATAAACCTTTTTTCTTTAGTTCCATCTCTCCTTTTCCTTTATCTTCATCTTCTTCAGGAACTTCCAAGAATTCAAAAACTCTTTGCATATCAAAAGTTTTACCTAATATATTTCCCATATCTTTTCTAGTAGAACTAGATAAATCTATGACAAGACAAGGGCCTATCAAACCATTGTTTTGTATTATGTCAATAGCTGCTATCGTAACATCTTCTAAATCAAATGGGAAATACTTATTCTTGTACTGCATCATATAGGCAGGTCTAAGATTAGGACTGTTTGATAATGCATCTACCGCACTTTTTTTAACTATTTTTTTTGGAGGATATAGATTTGATATTCTTACGTGTCTTTTTACACCTCTTGTAGTAAAGTATGGTTTTACTTTTTCTCTACGACCTTTTATATTAAATTTATTCTTTAAATGCCTTTTTAGGACTAACCAGCAGTCTACATGAATCTGTTTCCATTCGTGAGGAATAGATTTAAAACCTTTAGGCATATTATCCAATCTGATAGTATCAATTGGTATTTTGCTTATATTCTTTTCGAATACATCCTCATCATCTACATCTTCATGTATCTTATACTTCATATTATCACTATTACTATTATAAATATAATGTAATATCTAATAAATTACTTTGTATTTTTATTATTATTATCAACCATTTGCATATCTTGTATCTTGGCTAATAATTCTTGTTTGCTATCTTCTAAGTTTTTTAAAATCATTTTATGCAATTCTAAATTATAGCAAACTAATCCTAATTCTTTATACAAATCATCTAAATTATCTATCATAGGTTATCAGGTATTATTACTCGTTTACCAACTACATTATCTACTGTCAAAAAATAACAATTATAGCATAGCAATTGCAAATTATCTAATTTATGATTCGTCTTATCTCCATCTTTCCAATCCATCAATAACGGAATGCTATAATCTAAAACTCTTCTTTCGCAAAAACCACATCTCTCACATTTCTCTTCTAATAGAGATTCCCTTATTAGTCTATCTTTTAATTTCTTATAGGGATAATCAGGACAATATCCTGCAATTACTTCTTTTAATCTTTTATATGCCGTAGGTCTCATTGAACCCTTTGATATTCCTAGTCCCTCCTTATTCATATGTAAATCAAACAAACTACGACCACTTTCACTATCTATGTAATATGACGCATATTTCTTATAAGTGTTATAAGACACCTTTAAGAATGCAGCTGCTGCTTGATTTGATTTTGTATTAGCCATAGCATACCTAATCATTTTTTCAGGTATGTCTATTCTATATCCAATTTTTCGTGTCATATATTAATACATTATTTTTAATATTGCATTTAGTTAATATTTTTGAAATGGATTGTAAATCCTTCTCAGTCCTATTACTAAATATTGTAGTTTTACCTGTAATTTGCATTAGTAAGTATATTTGCTCAATTTGAGTCTCAGGTATGGAAAAATAACTCATTATAGAATTTGAAAAATATTCATATGATTGAGATTTATCTTGATATATCTCTATGTATCCTTTCCTAGTCTCATCCATGTTTTTATATTATAAGTTATTTCATACAATTTTAAAGGCAAATAATATATAACATTGTACATATTAGCATATAAATTACTTCCACTATCAAAATCAATATCATACATTATACAATACGATTTATTTTCAAAAGGAACTTTAATATATTTTAGTTTCTTAATAATTTTTACTTGACTCATATTTTCTTTGTAGTGATAATTTTAAATCATAGATGTCGTTACATTTCCCGTACTCTTCTAACATTTCCAATACTTTTATAATATTATCTAAAAATAACATTTTATCGTTATGATTAAATGTTATGGGCCATTCAATATCATCTGAATCTTTGCATAATATATTGTACATATCATCTGAAATTATTTTTTTATACACTTCTAATTTATTCATATTTAATCATTAATAGTTATACCAAAATCTTTAAACAGTCTTTGCTTTGCTTCTGATATTAAAATATTTTTTATTAGAGAATTTTCTTTTTTAGAATTCTCCAACAATCTATTATAAAAATTTTCCATAGACTGTAATATTAAATCACCATCAAAACCTGAATGAGATTCCATCCAATCTACCAAAGTTGGTAAATATTCTAATTTTTTGAATTCAACACCTTCTGTTATATTCTTTTCAATATAATTACTAGCTATTAATGAGGCTTTAACTAATTTTTCTAATCTTTTCAAATTTTCTGAATCCATTTTACACTTTGTTTTTCTTGTTAAAAAATCTTTCTGTAGCAATTGAACCAAGTCCTCCCAAAATTACAAATGATAATCCATCGAATATATATTCAGATACTTTATATTTTGTAAATACATCTAGAACAACTACTCCATACATTACCATCATAGTTGAGAAAGTAACAACTCTTCTCATAGATGTTTGACCATCATCATTTTTTACAGCTTCACTTAATAAATTCATCTTTATAGGTTTATTATTCATAAATGTGCGGATTATCTTTTCCATACACTCTCATTAATACTCCAGCTATAGCATTTGCTTGATTTTCATGCTTTGAGCCATCTTCACCAGAACTGCTATTTAACATTCCTGATAAATTCTGCTTGTGATGAACTAATTCATGAGCTATAGTTCTTAGTATATCGGCCAAGTTTCTATTATGTGTTACAACTTCTAAAGTTTCGCTATGAGGTACATATCCTCCAAATGAAGTTGTTTCTACATTATCTCTAGGTTCTGTGTGTAATTTTATAGTAGGAGTATTCATAGACATTGTAGCTGTACAGAAATCTACGAAATCTTGTATGGTATCCATTCTAATATCTGAACATCCACACTCATTAACTTTTTTCTTTTTCCAGATTTTACCTTTTCTACACGCAGCAATAGCTAACGACCTATATGCAGATGTTTTGTTTCCATATGATTTAACAGCTCTATAATAACATCTATCTCTTTTAGGCTTATTCTTTGATTCATTCATAGAATAATTTTTAACTATTAAATCTTTTTTCAAGTCTACTAATTTTTCTAAGTAGCCACTTCTTCGCAAAAATTTGTACACTAAATTTTCATAAGAATATTCTCCACCTTTATCTAATCCTGACTTTCTATAATTTTTAAGTTTATCTTTTAATCTATTTATTTTATCTATTCGTATTTTATGGTTAGCATTTGAATTAACTAAATCATTTATAACTTTTGTAAACTGTAAAGATTTATCATATATCTTATTATAGTCTATTTCTAAATTTACTTTTTTAGGTTCTTTAATCCATTTGTCATCTTTTACAGAATACTGTCCTGAAGCTACAGTTAAATCATTTATATCTTCTACATATAATTCTACGTCAAAATTTTTAACTTTTATTGGATAGGTACTATTCCAAATTGATTTTTTTAAATAGAAATATCTTTCTAAAAGTTCTTTATCTTTTTTTAGTTTACTATAATCTACTATTAAATGTAAATCTATATCTGAATATTTTGACCAATTATAGTTGGATATAGAACCTGTTAAGACAATATCTTCAATATCAATTTTAATTTCTAAAGAATCTACAAATTGTTGTGCTATATCCAATAGATTTTCTCGTATCTCAGGAATCATTTTTCCATCAGAGAATATATCTGCTGACAGTTCGTTTTTAAATTCAAATGATTTTAATACTTGTAGTTCGTTACCAATATATTCTTGAATTAGTATATCTACAGATTCATTAGTCACTCTAGCCGATTTAGTATTTTTTACAAATTGCTTTCCTGTTCTTCCAGCCTTTTTTTTCTTAACGGCTGTTGATTTTCTTTGAGATTTTGATAAACTCTTAGCTTTAGAAAGTGGTAAACATCTATTAGGATTTGATTTTCTTTTGGAAGTTCCACAAGGGCCTTCTATATTACCTGAAGTATTTATTCTTACCCATTTTTGATTCAACCATTTTCTTAAATCTTCATCAAGCATATTAATATTTTTAAGTAATACTTAATATTATTTTATTGAGCTTCACCCTCCTCTTCAGGTTGTTCACCAGCAGCTTGTTCTTCACCTCCTGCTTCTAGTGGTGGTTCAGAACCTGTCTCTACTGCTCCACCTGCTCCTGATTCTCCACCTTCTTCTCCCCCACTTTTTACATTATTTAGTTCATCTTTAGTAAACACATTACTTCCAATCATAATATGGTCAACATCCATATACTCAAATTCAACAGGACTTCCGTTAATATCATAGCCCATTGCTTTATAATCATTAAGTAAATCCCAAGGTTCATTTACTATAAGATATTCACCATTTACATATACCTTGAATTTTAGACCTAATTCAAGATAATCATTTATCATATTAATGTTAAAGTACTGAGACATATAATCTATTTTATATAAATATACTGAAAATATTATTATACTTTAATTAAGAGATGCTCATAAGTTATCAAATCGTGTATTTCAACTTTCATAGAACCTAATTGAAATTCTCCCAAAGTATTGCTATTTCTTATGATATTAGATAATTCATTTAAAGCATATCTTTCAGCATCTGTAAATCTATCAAAATCTATAGTTACTACAATATCTCCTTTCTCGAATTTATCTATACTCATAACTCTCTCAGTCATATCATATAAAGTATTCTTCTGTTCTTCTTCTATATATTTTTTATAATCATCGAAATCTGTATAAACAACATCACACCAAGGTTCTATATTAGCTAATGCTTCATATCTCCTACAGTTTAATAACTTAATAACTATATTATATTTTGGTGGAATTATAGGTTTCATTAAAGGAGTATGCATAACATAATGACCCCACTTTCTAACAAAGTTTCTACCACTCTTAAAGTTCTGCAATAACCATTCATTTGAATCAACACCAACATCTGTTATAGTTGTATTATATCTAGAGCCTCTACAAGTTAAGTGATAGACTAATCCTTCCCAAGTTTGAACAAACTTTACTCCGTTTAACATAAATCTATTAAAGATATCTGAATCTTCTTTAGATTGTGGTGCATACAGTATATCGTGACCTCCAATATCTGTAAAGTCTTTTTTATAAAATGCCCACGGAGCAAATATGCCATCAGTATCAGGTATATTAGTATTGTTTCTAAAATAGTTATCAACCCAATCTAAGAATCTATCTTCTTTAAATTCATTGGGTTCTTTACCAAAATCTTCCAATATCTTTTCAGGCCCTTCAGGATGTAATCCTTTAGGCTCTACTCTAGTCAATGATACTATTACACCTTGCTTAATATGTTTTTCTATAGCATCTATAGCTTTTGGAGCAAGATACATATCTGAATGATATATCATACAGTATTCATGCTTCGCTACTTTATTTACTAATCTATCGTACAATATTGTATGACCTAATCTATTAGGGCCTTCATTTCTAATTGCTTTAAAATCACTGTCTTCTTCCATTTTTTTTAGACACCATTCCCACGTTCCATCATTTGAGAAATCGTCTGCTACGCAAATCTGAACCGTATGGTTTCCTTGATTTTTTCTAATAGAGTCGTATGACCACTTTAAATATTTTAGATTATTTCTGCTTGGTTGTATTAACGATATTTTCATGATATTGATTTTAATATGTCTCTCCAATTAAGTTTATATCTCTCCTCCGAGAAATATTTAATATAATTATAGTTTGATTCTTCAGCTACTTCATCATAGAAGTTTATGTCTGTTTTTAACATCTTCGCAACTTTTTTACAAGACTCTAAATCATCAGGTTCAAAAGAAGTTTTTGGATAGCATATCCTCTGGGTATCCGAGTTTATATTGCCTATGCAAGGTATTCCTAGATATGCACAATTTAAACTAAATGTACCTGCTATTGAATTTGGATTTAAATGTACAGCGTATTTAAATTCATTAAGCTTATAAATCCAGTCCACCCAAGTCTTATAGGGTAAATGATACATAACACTTACCATACGTTCTTCTTGATGCATTCTGCCCATTGATGGTGCATATACTTCATCCTCTATCTCTAGTGCAACAATCAACGAATTAAATCCTCCATAATACCTTACTAAGTTACCTCCTATAATAACATTAGACCTATCAACTTTGGGTAAATTCTTAATAGAATCCTCTATCATTAATGTAGGATTTATAAATCCATCTTTATTCAATAGTCCTCTATAATATGATTTATCTCTTTCATTGTGACATAAGAAAAAATCAGCATTAACCATTATGTTATATATCCAAAAAGTTTGAGAAGGCTTATAATCTTGAAATATCCAAGATGCACCTTCCTGCATAAATGCATATTTTTTACATACTCTTTTTAAATCTTTTACTATATCCCAATTTGAAGTATTCTCTCCAATAAATGTGTTGTAATACTTGTCGATATCTTTAGGTATTATAATAATACCTACATCTATAGAATTAGATTCTAGTTTTAATAATTCAAATATATTATAATGAGAAGCATCTTGAGCTACATACCAAGCATATTCAGTACGCATATTATTGAAATCCCTAGATAGCCTATCAACATTTTGACTCCACTCTGAAAACCAAGCTATTTTCATAAATAGTATAATTTATTTTATATGCAAATATACGAAAAATAATTCAAATACTCGTAAAATCAATGTTGAATTTTAGCAAAAACATCATTCCAAGTATATGCTGTATAATTTTCATTAAACAAGTTATGGCAGTTTATTTCACAATATTGATTTGCTAATGGATACCATTCGTGACTTTTTCTTAGAGCTCCTAAATTTGTTTTCTCAATTCCTTCCTCCCCTTTTATATAACATCTTTTATTTGGATGCTTTCTATTATGACCCATAAGTATATTTGCTATATGATACTGTTTTAGTTTTGGAAATATCTTCTGACACATCAGCATAAAAGCAGTATCTTCGTGAACAAAAAATATGCTATTAGGTATGTTGACACCTGACTTTATTAATTCAGATGATATAACTAATCCACATCCATTAAATTTTAAAGGACTTATATTTAATATTTCAAATTTACTTTCTTCATCGTTAATACTGTTCAATTCATCTAAAGTTATAGTATGTCTTACAGACCACCAGTTTTCAGTATCTCCCTCTATAAAAGGTTTATCCGTTACTTTAGGATGTTCTAAAGATTTCCACGAATCATCCCACATTTTTGTTATTCCGAATGTAGCAACATACTTTGACTCAGTTTGTTCTGAACAATGTAAACCATCTATGGCTATTAAGTATTCTTTAGGAAATATCATATCAGTTTCTCCCCAAACTAATATATCAGCTATCGAAGAAAACATTGTATTGAAATCTCTCCTATAATCTGCTACTGTTCTTACCCTATCTACAATATTTACATAAAGGTTTATATTAGGAATATTTTCAAATATCGTTGATGATATCGTAGTTTTAATTCTACTAACTATATCTGATACTTTAACATCATCCGTAGGTTTTTCTAGCATTGTTCCTGAGTATATCTCAAAATCTAGATATATATTCTCTACATCATAATCTTTATTAAATGTGCCTCTATACTTTGAATAATAATTTATAGCTTCTGCCAAACTTTTTAGGTATTCGGAAACTATTTCAACTTCATACCATTGTATTAAAGTTCCTATAGCTATCTTAGGCTTTACTTTTGTTTTTAACTTCATTTTATTATATTTTCTTTAAAACCCAAAAATTATTTTCTAATAATTCAACATCTAAATCATTTTCATAAGCGTATTTATCAACAGCTTTTTTCACTCCTTTCCAGTGTTTATAGTCATCTCCAAAAATTACTCCATTAATATTCAATATATTCATATAACGTTTAATATCATAATATACATCAAATTCTTCGTGAGATGCATCAATATAAATCATATCTGCTCTTATATTTTGATGTTTAAAATATAAATATCCTATGTGTGACGTGTTTGGGAATGGTATTATAATATCTTCTACTTTTCTATGAACTACATTACTCAAAAATTGATAATATATATTTGGATATCCATTCTTTAATAGCAAATCTCTTTCAGGAGTGCTTTTATGAGAACTCCAAAATTCGACAGCACCTAACCAAGTATCTACACAATATATCTTTGTGGATTTATTAGTATGCTTTATATGCTCTGCCATAGTAATTGCAGATAATCCTTTCCAAGTTCCAACTTCTATGATTACTTTTGGATTGATATTATCTATAAGATTTTTAAATACTTTGCTATCACCATTCCAACCCTGTAAATCTTCGGGAAGAAGTTCTAAATTGTCATAAATACTTTTGTCAATTTCGTTCATAATTATAAATTTAGTTCATATTCTTTCTTTGGCTTCCAATTTGATTTCATCTTATAAAAATCTATATCAGGAAAATATTCTGTAATTCTTTTCACATCACTGTCATATATGTTATTAGTATCTAATACTACTCTTTGACCTTTACTAAAACTTGCTGTACTCTCTGACTTCAATAAAGAATCTTCTTCATCTACTAATTTTTTTTTAAGCTTTTGTATATTATAATTAGCATCTGAACTTCCTCTGTATGAATATACTTTATCCTTAATACTATGTAAATAACTTTGTTTATATGCTCCTATATTCATACTTCTATTATCAGATGTTAATCTTATAGTATCTGTATTAAATTTGTTATCTTTTATAAGACTGTAGAATTTCATACCCACCTTACAAGTATCGTGGCATAAAAACCAATAGTCTGATTTTATACCTAAATCTAATACAGAAATTAGACCAGTAAAATCTATAGAATTGTGTGATGCTTTATATAAGTTTATATTATATTCATTATTTATAGATTCGTATGTATCATATCCTCCTATAAAGAAGTATATATCAGTATTGGAAATACCTGAATTAATTAAACTAGGTATGATTATATCTAAAGTTTTAGTATAAAAGTTTTTATGGGAACTTATAGTAAATTTAAGATTCATGCTTATAATGTTTTCTTGCTTTTTTCCAACTCCGCAACTTTTTATGATGAATCCAACAATCTCCTATGATATCTGCATGTGTATCATATTTAGAATTCCAAATCCATAGCATTAGTTCTTGACCTGCCCAATCATCGATATATTCACCATTTTCAAAGTTATGGTGAATAAATAGTTTATCATCTATAGCTTTATGTTTCCAAAACTCTGATGTGAATGACATAAAAAAACCATTTATAGAATTTACAGTTAATCTATAACCTTTTCTGAAACTTTCTGATTTCTGCTCAATCCATGCATCATGCATACCATCTGTTATAGGTACGTAAATTTTATTGCTATCTATAGTATTTGTAGCTAGTATCTCTAGAGAATCATTCAATATTATATCATCATTGAATCCCATTATGACTCTAGCACCTCTATCTACAGCATATTTACAAACAGTATTCCAAGCTCCTGTGATACCTCCATTAGCTTCTTGATTTTCAATCCTTATATAGTCACATTCTGTTGTATCTACAAAATCAAAATTACAAGTAGATTCGTTATCTAATATAACTAAATTCATTTTAAACTTACAATCTTTCCAAGATTGGTAAAATTCTTTTGCTATATCATATCCCTCAGTCCTCAAATGAGAGTGGTGGAATACTACGCAAATAAATGTGTCTGTTTGTGTTCCCATTCGTACCATCTTTTTGCAAATATGTCTCTTGATTCAGTCACTAATTTTCTAAAGTTAGAATTATCTGTTTTAGATTTTTCTGAAAATGTTAATGAGCTATGTACCCATTTATTTATCTCCATACAAGATTCTACATAATAGTTTTTAAATCCTAAATTATGCACTCTATAACAGAAATCTTGACTTTCTTTATCTCCAAAGTATGACGTATCAAACAATCCTACAGCATCAAACATTGACATTTTAAAAAACATAATACCATCTGCCCACAAGACTTTATGAACATCTAAACCATAATAAATTCCTAGTCTTTTATGAAATCTATTGTAATTTGAATGCTTTGTTATGCCTATTACACCAGCATTGAAATTAACGTCATCACACAAACTTTTTATTGATTTTATACTTTCTTTAGGGATATATACATCAGATTGTAAAAAGCAAAAATACTTTTCTCCTCTATTCAAGCTATATGCTTTATTAATAGCTTCACTTATCGAATACTGAACTCCTGATACATATTTCTCTATATTGGGTAAAGTTGGTTCATAGTTACTAAAGTTCTCATCTTCTACATTTGATATGAACAAAAATCTTGACTCTGGAAAATTACTAGCGCAATTCTCCAAATTAAGTATTTCATATAAAGGTCTATTCATTATAGTTGGAACTACAAATAGTATATCTGAATTATTCATTATAATTATGTTTTACTAAATCCCATACATATTTTACTCTATCAGTTCTACTCTCTATGTCAAATCCTGTGAAATGCCATATTTTTCCATACTTTATCATATGTAATTCATCTGAATGTAATTGAGTATTACTCTTAAACCAACCTTTGGAAAACATTCCTAAAATATTCCAACTTCCATCCAAAAATTTTATATTGACATTATTTTTTGCGAGATGGAAATTCAATATAGTTTGCTCTCTCCCTCCCCCCTTATCCCAATTATCTAACTCCGTTCTATTTTCTAAATAGAAATTAAATATTTCTTCGAATAGAGGTAAGTATAGTTTATGAAAAAATATAACACCTGTATTACCGTAGTTTGTTATGTCTAGCGGAACTCCTTTAAAAAATTTACCATAATTCTGTATGCTATCATATACCCAAGATAAATTTACTAAATCTCTAACCATACAAAAATCTTCATCAAACATATCAAATATGTTTGGTGCATCCCATTTTATCATAGTATCGGCATCTACAATTCCAATCTTATCGTAACCTACCCCATTTTCAAATATAAGTTCTTTATTCCAAACAACTCTGCCACACCTTTCATCATTCTTTTGAATTACTTTAAGGTCACAGTTATTTTTCTTACACCAATACTCCCAACTTTCTATACAATATTTTGAGTATTCGTTATGGTCAATTTTAGCAGAGTCAACTGTTATACTGATTATGTATATTAAATTCTTAGCCATAGTACATATTAAATAATTCATCCATAAGCATATTTCTATAATCTCTATCCATTGCATTAAAATGAGTTACATAGGTATAATCCTTTATAACATTTTTATTCAATGCTTTTTTAGATACTAATCCTTGAACATTATATCTTATGTCCATCTCTTTTAAAGATATATGATTATATTTTTCTTTTATATATTTTCTTATCAGAAAGTTTAAAACAGTTTGGTCTCTCCCTACCCCAAAAGAATTCTGTATAGCATTTAAATTATTATAATTTGCTAATACATAATCTCCAACATCTTTGTACAAATCAAATGAATTCTTATGCAGTACTATAAATCCTGAATTGAAATATTCAAATGGAGATACTACATCTAAATCGCTGAACTGATATTTGTGATATGCTTCTATGCTTCTAACTATCCAGTCATAGTCGGTATCATCCAAAGTTATACCAATTTCATTAGGTTCTATATCTTCAAAAAAATTAGGACACTTAGGATTAACTATAGTATCATTATCTACTATAGCTATTTTATCAAATTCTATTTCAGATTCTTTTAATATCTGCATTGCAAATACTTTCATCCAATGTGGTTCTAGTGTTGGGTTTGCATCTATATTATATTCGATAACTTCTATGTTATATCTTCTCCCCCAAATTTTCCAAGAATCTATACAATATTTTGAATATTTATTGTTTCCTAGATTAACTATGTATATATAATTCATAAATTACTATATAATTCGTTTTGCTTTTCTTGTCTTATGATATCTTTAGGATGATATAAGCAATACACTTTATCTAAAGGCAATCTTGATATTACAGACGCACCAACAATAGTTTCATGAACTCTACCTTCCCATTTTATGGTGTCTGTATTTTTATATAACCTTGCTTGATAATCAGGAAAATTTATGATAGGTTCTTTATACATTATATTTAATTTTCCATTCATCTCTTTTTCAGAAATTACTAAATCAAAATATTTAAGCATAAAAAAATTATCGTCATACTTTTCGAGTTCTCTATGATTCTGTATTAAATCATCACTACTTATATTCCAGTTCCATTTTTTAATATGTTCTATGGTAATTCCATCAACAGTGTTTACTCTTGGAATATATACTAAATCCAACATATCAGAATTAGCTTTTATAATATCTGTGATATTTTCAGCTAGGTCTTTGGATGGATACTCATCAGCATCTAATTGAAATATCCAATCTTTTTTACATAATGAATTTGCTATATTTTTGTATTTCGCAAAATCTCCATCAAAAGATTCTCCATGTACTATAGTATCGGAATTAAGTTCAACATACTTTTCCATAACCTCTAAAACTTCGGAGGTTACTTTATTTGTATCATATTGAATAACTACTTCATCTTCATCTTTTGGGAATATAGACTTCAGTAGTCTGTCCAATTCTATATGTTCATTACATACTGTAATTAAATAACTTATCATAATTTATTGATTTATACTTTGATAAGCTATATCTACAAAATGTTTGAAAGCATCAATGAATTTATCTTTGCTAAAATTAACTGAATTCTCGAAGTCAATATAATTTTCTAAATACTTTCCAATGTTATTAGGGTCGGGATATTTTCTTGATTCATCCTCAGATAATCTTTTTATAGGAGTTACCTGCCATAAAAAACTATTTTCATCTGATTCATCAGGTATTGGGTATATTGATGCAGTATCTGTGGCCTGCATACAAGGTATCCAAACATTTCTGTTACTATCAACGAATCTTAAATTATATGCTACTTTAGCAATACTACTTTCTAATTTAGTGAGTGTATCAGAACCATCAATTAAAAAAGAATTAGTTGTATACCCACTATCCATACAAATTTTAGACGTTATACCCGTAGCATCATCTGTTTCTACCAAAACCGACAAAGTATTGCTTATCGGTGATATTTCATCATAGTTACTTTTCATATTTTATAATTTTAATTTAGGAAGATTTAGTACAATTTCTTCAGTTACTTTAATACTATCTAAAATGCTATATAACTTATTAGACATTTTTTCAAATGTAAAATTATTTTCAGTATACTTCTTTTGATTCTCTGCCATATTTTTATAATCTTTATAATTATTTTCTATGGACTGGAATATCTTCATAGCATATACATAATTTACAGTAAACCATCGTGCCTCTTGCATAAACCATGCATTATGGACAGATTTATGTACACTTGTTAGTTCGCCAGGTAAGAGTACGCTCATCTCAGGATTTAAAAAATCTACTTGACCTGACCAATTAGATGCAATAACAGGTTTACCTGTAGTTGTAAATTCTAATAAAGGTCTTCCAAATCCCTCTCCTTTGGTAAATGATATCATTGCTTTAACTTTATGAAAGTTATACAATTCATTCATTTCAGATTCAGTCAAATTACCGTGAACTAAGTATATTGATGGACAATTTCTTATTTCTCTTGTAATACTATTAATTCTAGATTTCATCTCTTGTAAATCATACACACTGTAACTAGCACCACTTGTTTTTAATATAAGGGCAGGTCTTGTTGTAGATGGTTTATTTTTAAATGTTTCACCAAATATTTTGATTAACATCCCAACATCTTTTCTATCTTGTCCTAAATCACCTTCTAGCCAATGACCTACAAATAAATAACAGTTTGATTCTTTAATAGGACTTAGCATATGTTTCATCCTATCTGAAATTATTGAAGTTGCTTTATACACTGAAGTATCTACTCCCTCAAATAAAACTTCTAACTTCAAAGACTCTTTCAACTTAACAGTATCTATTAATCTATCAGTAGTTTTTTCATGTTTATCAAATACTGAATTTTTAAATACATCTATAGTATGATTGCTAGTTCCAATAACCATATCCATATTATTACACCCTTCAATCCACTCAGGTTTGCATAAATCTGTTTCTATACCCGCAGTGATTCCTATGTTATATTTTCCTAATCTAACAAATTCATTCGGAATTGTTATCTGGATAAATATATCAGGATTCGGTGTAGGATTGTTTACAATATGTTTTTCGATACTCCTACCTTTTTCAGTATTGATATCTAATCCATCCCAAGCTGTAGCACCCCAATTCAATGGATGTATTTCTAATCTATAATTAGGGTTTTTTATAATAGAGTATGCAATATCTCTTGAATGGTCTCCATAACCTGACCTAGTCATAATAGGAGCATACATTAAAACTGTTTTTATCATATTACCAAGTTATTCCTATATTATTTGATGAATTATCATTATGAACTACTACTTTTTCTACTGTAAAAGATTCTCTAGGCTTCCACTCTGAAAGTAATCTATCTATATGTTTTACAAATCTATTACACATCTCAGGTGATGACATACCACTCTCTTTAGACAATGCCCATTCTCTACCCTTCTTGCCAAGTTTTTTTCTATCTTCTCTAGACATATTATACCAATAAGATATAGCATCGGCAACATCCTCAAATTTACATCTATCATCGAATATGTAAGGAGTTACTACAGACCCCTGTAAAGACCTATTAGATGGGAATACAGGTTTAGCCCATTCACCATGATTTTTATATGTACCGTTATGATTTGTTGATATCTTAGTATCAAAAACTATCCAATTGTTATTCTCATCTGAGAATCTACACTGGTCTTGCAAACCTCCTGTAACATTATTAATAATTGGAGTTCCTGCCATAATAGATTCAGCACCACTAAGACCAAATCCTTCATTACTCGCAATATTAACAGTAACATCAGCTAAATTATATAAAAAGTTTAATTCCCTAACGCCTAGCTTTTTATCAGAAAAAATAACTTTATAGTCATTACATAATGTATTCTTTACTGCTATTAAATCTGTACCATTTTCATCTACAGGTTCTGTGTGCATTAGCATACATATTTTCGATGATTTTTCTTTTGGAAGACTGTCGCAAAACTTTCTGTAAGCTAATATTAAATCTCCTGATTGCTTCCTCCTAATATTTCTATTATTCCAAAATATTAAAAAATCTACATCATTTTTCAATCTAAATTCATTTTCAAAATGCTGAAATTCTTCATAATCCTTATGTCCTTTTTCAATAGGATGATAATACTTAGGATTTATACCATGAGGTACGAATGCAGTATAAACTACTCTATTATTCATATAATTCTATAATATTTATATTGTTATTTATTAATACATTTTTGTGTATATTATGTGATTGCTTACTAATACCTAATATCATATCACAAGAGGCATAAGATAGCCAATTATAATTTGGAAAAGGTGTATTATCCCAAATAGCATAGTATATTATAGGACACTGCGACCTTACCTCATGTTCCATATGATACAGCCATTGCCAAAATCTTGGGTCTGTGAAATGAAGTATAGCATCAGGTTTGATAGTTTTTAGTAGATATCTTAGTATTTGGGCATCTCCATAGCCATTCCAAGGCATTACCTTTACGTCAGCATGGTCTATTCCTAATTCTTTGTTAACATCATCTGAAACATCAATTATTTTACCAATTTCAGGATGTTCGATTGCTGCTCCTAGCTGAAACCAGTTGTAGTGCTCCGAAGTCCCAACAACAATTTCTCTGCTCATAGTACCAATTCCTGAATGTAGTCTTAAATCATCAGAGAGCAGTAATATTGTCTTCTTCTCAGGTTTACTTTTTTTCAATTTTAATAATTCCATATATTATATAACATTTTTAAATTACTATTGTAGGTTTTTGCGTAGTACAATCTTCTACATACTTTATTAAATTATTTATGAATACATCTTTTTTATTATGATTTTTTAAAACTATAAGCATATCACAATCAAAATATAAATACTTATATCTAAGATTCATATTATCTACATCATACCTCTTATTATGAAACATTCTAGGAAAGTAACTATGCTCGGTATGATTGAAATGATTAGGTATATATTCTATAAATCCATAATTTAATTCTAAGCTCAAAGATTTTATATAGTCATCTGAACCTATTTGGTTTCCTCCTCCTAATACAATAAAGTTATGTTTATATTTTTTTAATGCTAAAAAAACATTTCTAATATTTATATGGTTCTGATAGTTTATACAACTTACTATACCCACCTTAACAGAAGAATCATTTGATTCTGCTTTTTTTAGGGCAAAGGTCTTCTCTATCTTTGAACTCACAATATTTACAATTTTTGTTTCGGTCTCCTGATATAGCATAATGTATCACATTTTGTTTATATGAACCATCTTTTTCGAAAGAATTCTCAATGAATTCAGTTAAATTCTTTATAGAGTTATCTATACTATCTTGTGTTTCAGGTATAGTGCACATAGATATTCTACTATTACCATACTCCAATTTTCTAGTTACTATCATAAATTTTACATTTATATTAGTATAGGAAACTCCATATTGTTTTGAGAAATAATATTTATAAAACAATAATTGAGATTGTTTTAATTCATTACTTCTCATGTGCTTATTCCAACCATTTACACTAGTTTTTATATCTACTAATACTATACTAGACATTACTACATCATATAATACTATATCAACATACGCTAACATATTTATATCATAATCTAAATCTATAGCTTTTACATATAGTGGAACTTCAACTCCTAATAATTGATATCTTTTATTATCGAAATAAGAATACATATTAGGAACTAATTCATCCATTATAGTTACTCCATCTTCCAAAAATTCGTTAAGTTCTTCAGGATTCGAATAGTGAGGAGTATCTATAGTATCTTTAGTATAATTATTAATCATATAAGTTTTCAACTTATCCTTATAATCATAATTCTTATGAGTACCATTCATATATAAACCTAAATACTCTTGTAATGTTTCGTGGAATGACGTACCAAATAATGTATGGATAGATGGGTCTTTAGTTCTTAGATTTTCTTTATATGCTAATTCCCAGCTTTTAGGACATTTAGCATATTTAGAATATTGTGAATAAGAAATTCTACCTACACTATCACTATCAACCGTTTTTTTATAAGACTCTTCTATTCTACTTTTTATCTCTTGTAAATTCATTACTTTCTATTACTTTTTCTAAATATACAACTGCATCCATTAATTCTTCTTGGAGATGTACTAACCATTCTTTTGTAGTTAAATCATCTCTTTCCATAGTTACTCCGTATTTGTTTTTACCAACTTCTGCTCTTTCTCTTATTTTAGATATAACAGATTCTTCTATCCTACTCATTCTAATTCAGTATTTGGTTTTGTTTGCAAAAATTTTGGATTAGGAACTGATTCTTCTAATACCTCATAACAATCTGAACATCTCAATACCTGAATCGGAACTAACTGGTCATTGGTAGTACCTGTAGCTATTTTACTTATTTTTTTCAAAATAATTACATTTGAAAAGAATATGCAGCCACAAGATTTACACTGAACTGTTGGGTGTTCAGTTATATCAATGTTAACATTCATTTGTTTAGCATTCCCATCTAAACCTAAAATTTTTCCCATAATAAAATTTTTACAAATATACTAATAATTTTTCAAAAAAATCATTTTTATATAAAATAATTAATGACCATCCAAGAAATTTGTTGCTATCTCAGGTGGAGCTTTTAAAGTAACTCCATCTAAAGTAGTTGTATTTTCCATAATATGTTTGACTATTGGCATAAACTCCTTTACTCTTTCTTCTTCAACTTCTACAATTAATTGGTCATGTATCTGAGCTATGACTTGTCCTTTAGAACCTTTACTAATTAATTCTCTATTTATCTGTAACGCTGCTCTATTTACTATAGATGCAGCTAATGATTGTATTTGAAAATTTAAACTTGAGTTATATGCATTTTTTAAATCTCTGTATAAAGATATTGCACGTTCTTCTCCCAACTTTTTTACTAGCTTATCTCTATGATTGTAATCTAATATTTTATCTCCAAATTCATCAAATACTTTTTTGCCTCTCCACAAATGTCTAACTCTACCTAATTTATTACGAATCATTCCTGTAGTTTCAAATTCTTTTTTTGATTCTTGAATCCAGTTAGCTACGCCAGGGAATCCCTCCAAGTATGCATCCCTCAATTCTTCACCTTCTTCTTTCTTAATATTTAAACTTTTCGCTAATGCAAATCCTGTCATACCATAAGCAATACCTAGTGCATATGCTTTAGCCTTCTGTCTCTTATTTGCATCAATCTTCTTTAAGAAATTAGGAGCATTCTTATCAGCAGATACACCTTCTAACTTTTCAGTTCGTATTGCAACTGTACTATAAAAGTCATGACCTTTATTGAATATCTCTTGTAAGTTTATATCATTAGATATACTAGCAAATATATGTGGTTCTAAAGATTCATAATCAGAATCAATAAATTTGTACCCATCTCTAACCTTAAAGAAAGCTCTTACTCTATTATTAAAATCTAATACTAATGGGTCATCATCTCCTTCTTCTTTAGGTTTTGGTAACTGCTGTAAATCACTTCCATATCTACCTGATACTGTGCCATGCTGTTTAAAATATGGGTAGAATATTCCATTCTTGTGTTGTTCTAATAATCTTTCTACATATGTAGAATATATTTTAACTAATTTATTGTATACTCTAAGTTTAGTAGCCCAAGCGTATTGAGAACTAATACTTTCTATAAACAAATCATTAAATTGTGAAGTACCAGAATTAGTTTTAGATATTGGTTTTAAACCTAAATATTGAAAAGCTATTTCGGATAAGTGTTTTTTTGACTGTATATTTATTAAATCTCCATCATTTGAATCTTTCCAAAGGATTAAACTTACTTTACATAGTTCAGATACAGGAACTCCGTGGTCACACGTAGGGTCTATCAAAAATTTTTTATATGGAGAATCTTCTAACTTTTCTATTTCTTTTTTTAGTAATCTTACTTCTCCTTTGGCATCTCTAGATAAATTTAAATTAGCATTTTTTGCTAGTGTTTTAGCAAATGTACCTCTATTTTTTGGTGGGAAGTTATCTAAGTATGATTTATCATATATCCAATCCTTAACTGCTTTTATATTAGTAAGTTCTGATATTACTTCATCTTTTTTACTATTAATAACATTCAACATCTCTTCCTTAGTCTTATATAATAATTCTAAATCTAATTGAATGCCTCTCCTTTCCATAGGTATAGTAACTTCCTTATACACAGGCATTACTTCATCTTCGAAAAAAAACTTATCTAATTTTTCTTCGTGTAATTTACCATAAAATAAATTAGCTACTCTAAGAGTTAAATCAGTATCAGCAGCTGCATATTTAGCTAATATATCTAAATCTGCTTTATATATTTGATAATTTTGTTTAGTTGTTGTCCCTCCGTTTTTTACTATACTCTCTTTTAGTTCTATCTGCTCTTTGTTGGCTTCCTCTTCGATATTCAATCCCAATTCATTTTGATACATTTGAGCTATAGATTTTAAACCAAATGGAGTTCCAAAAGAAAATGCACCTTCCTCTTGAACAGTATGTACTGCTAACATAGTATCCATCCATAGTTCAGGTAGTAAATCTATTCCATACTCATTATTTATAATAGATGTATCAAAAGAAGCATTATGCATTACTACTTTCTTCTGGTCTTTTTTTATCTTTTCAAATATTAATTTTAATATATTTTTAGATAATACATTATCTATATAACAATCTTTTAAACTATCAGATTTACTATCGTAAACCTGAACAGGTATGTAATAACCATTACCTATATTAGTTGAGAATGATGCTCCTATTATAGAATCTTTATGCACATCTATTCCTGTAGTTTCTGTATCTACAGCTACTATTTTTGTTGATTCTATAGAACTATATAATTCTAAGAATTCAGTCTTTGTAAAAATAGTTTTATAAATCTTGTCCATATACTTTTAATATAACTAATCAATACTCACCATATAAATCATATTTCTTGGGTTTTGGTTTTTCTATTTTAATATAATTTTCATGTATTGCATATAATTTTCCATTTAATGGTGATAATCTATAATCACCACGAAAATTTGTAGCTCTCATATACTCGCTCAGAGTTTCTACAATACCTTCTATTACATCATCTGATGTAGAGTTGTGTTTTGGGTCAATGAGAGTCCACCTATCGCCAGGTGGAACTCTATGAGCTATTAACACATCTTCTTCCCTTAACTCTTCTTCTACGCTACTCACAACTCTTACATTCTAATATATTACGAGAAAATTCTTGTGCTGAACTTTTATTATACTGGTAGTAAAGAGTTTTAACACCTTCTTCGTGGGCATAAATATATAACATATTTATGTCTTTAGCAGGAACAGATGGGTCTATTGAAAGATTCAAACTCTGAGCTTGGTCGATATATTTTTGTCTCTGTGCAGCTTGTAATATAATTTCTTTTGGACTTATTTCTGAAAATGTTTTAAAAACTTCTCTAGTTGGAAAATCTAAATGCTGCACTGAACCATCTTTTTTCATAATGCTGTTCCAAGTTTCTTCAGTATCTAATCCATACTTTTGTAATTCTTTTTCTAAATATGGATTTTTATAAATTGTTTTAATCTTAGCTAAATCATTTATATAATAATTCGACTTAAATGGTTGTATACCCATAGATACCTGACCTAATATAAAACTTGTTGACTTGGTAGGAGCTATGGCAATCAAAGTTGTATTAGCATAGTTATCTCTAATACATTTATATTTCTGAGGATTACTCTCATATAACTTCATTGATGCATTATCACATTTTTCTTTTAATCTCTTAAATATAGCATGATTAATCTGTTTAGCTGCTAATGATTCAAATGCTACTAACTTAGATTGTAATAACGAATGGTATCCTAAAACACCTACCCCGATAGCTCTATGATTCTTAGCGAAATTGTGAGCTCTTCTCATGCCATCTAAATTCTCAGATTTTTGTACGAATTCATTTATAACAGCATTCAAAAATTGTACGTACACTTCTATAGCATCTGTCTTTACAATTTCCTCCCAATGTAGCAAATTTATAGAACCTATGCAACATACAAATGATTCTTCTGAATTGGATGGTAGTTGTATTTCTGAGCAGTTAAAAGTCCTCAAACCATTTGATACAAAAATATGTTCATCATTATCAATAGTTGGGCAATATACGGGTTCATTATCTACTTGTTCAATTGCAACAACCTTTACTCTTTTTTTGGTATTATCCCTATATTCTCTATCCTCAATAATTATATTTTTTCTTGATAAGAACTGTGTTTTATTTTCAATAATTAAGGCATCATTTTTACTACTAAAAGTTAATCTCCAACAATCTTTTGAAGTATAATACTTGTGTTCACCTTTACCATCAGGCATCAAACTTAGACCTTCTTTTCTTAATAAAGATATTGAACAACTTAATCCTAAATTTGTAAATAAAATTTGTAAATCTTTCAAAAAATCTTTATTAATGTCAGCATATGCTATTTGTAATGGCTCACCCTTTGACAAACTCTTAAATACTGTACCATCTGCGTATAACAAACCTTTTAGGTATGCCCATATTGTATCTTCATTTGATTCCCAAATCCAATATGGAACATAACCTTTCTCAAAATTTAATGCTTTTTTCAAAGTTCTTGAAGTTAAGCGTTTCTTTTTGACAAGCGATTGACTTACCTTAGAATCATGAAATGTTGCAGGGTTTCTACTTCTTAATCCAACTATTTCACCTGTTTGATTTTTAATACCGTAGGTATCACAACCATACTTATAGTGTATTTTATTAAACTTTTCTTGAATGTCATCAACTAAATCAAAATCATTCTCCCAAACATCAATCATTAACTCATCCTTGGTTTGAGTACCATCTGACTGATATAACCCCAACAAATAAGCCTCATCTTGCATATCTAAATCACCAAACAAACCTTTTTCTGTTTGCAAAGCAACATAGTCACCAATTTTTAAATCTTTTGCTTCAACTCTTACAACATCTTTTGTAGTATCGTTTAAAACTGGTATTCCGTGATTGAATGTCACCTTTTGTGTCATTCCATTTGAATATGTTATCTTTAAAATTTCAGCATCTTCATTTCTTAATAACATAGGAGATGATTTAACCGATTCATTTCCACTAAATAAAACCAATTCTTCCCCACTCTCATATAACTCTTTAACAGTGAAATAACCTTTTGAGGTAACAACTCTTTGGTCTTCTGTTAAACATAAATTACTTGCTACTATTTCTGTGGAATATTTATGTTTTATATTAGCATACGGAGTATTTCTATTTGAAGTATCTCTGAACATTATATAAGGGTATCCTAGTTCTACTCTTCTTTGAATTATCTTCGCCCAAACTTTTCTCTTATTTGAATCTCCATTCTTCATCTCCTCCATCCAAGCATCTCCTATAGTAACTCCATATTGCAAATTTTGAATAGGATTCCCTTCAGTAGCAATATCTAGGAAATCTAATATGTCTTGATGTTCTACAGGTAAATATACTGCACAAGCACCCCTACGAGCCTCTGATTGTTTGCAAACATCAACAGCAGTATCATATAGTTTAGAATAATGGACAGGCCCATCTGCTTTCCCACCTGTTCTTATTTCAGAACCTCTTGGTCTAATATTTCCTAAGTATGCAGAAGTTCCTCCCCCATATTTAGACATCATACCTATTTCTGTAGAACTCTCTAACATACTATATAAACTATCATCTACATAAGAACCATAACAAGATATTGGAAGTCCTTTATCCTTTGCAAAATTAATCCATACTGGAGTTGATAGACTATAATAACCTTTAGACATATATTTTTCAAACTTATAAGCAAATCCTTCTATCCCTAGTATATTTTCAGCTGCTTTTGAAATTTCTCGTATCCTATCTTCGGCAGATTCTGATATATAACCTCTAGATAAAAATGTCCTAGAATCTTCATTGAGCCAATAATAATCTTTATAATTCATCTTACTAGAATCTTCATTGAGCCAATAGTAATCTTTATAATTCATCTTATTTAGTTTTTTTGTTTAAAATAAATCGTCTTCAGTTATTGATTTAGACTTTTTGGAGTAGTCTATTTGTCTCTTATAAAAGAAATCACCTTCCTTAGTTGCTGTAATCTCTAAATCAAACCAATGAACATTCTTTAGTATATTAGCATCTACATCAAAAATACTATTCATTTGTATTCTATTTAGAGAATTATTGAATCTATTCATTATGAAATGCTTTATAGTATTTTTTGGTAAAAACTCTAATTCTCCATTTTCAAAAATCCAATCTAATATTTTGCATTCTGCATTGTATGCTTTATGACACGCTGAATATATTAAATTATCAAATTCATCATCAAACCATTCAGGATTCTCTTCTTTAATAATATTTATTATTTCTGCACCAAAATTACCGTGAATATCCTCTTCTTTGGATGTAGCTTCAACAACATTTGAAATTCCTTTAAATATATTTCTTTCTTTGTTGAATGACATCATTATTAAAAATTGTGAAAATAACGATACGTGTTCTATGAATAGTGAAAACAATAGTACAGATTTAGTATACATTTTGTCATCTCTGCTTCGAGTACCATCTAGATATTTAGATAGGTATGCTATCCTATCTCGTATTGCAGGAATTTCTACTACAGTTTTAAACTCATCTTCTAGTCCTAGTATTCTAAGCAGTCTTGCATAGGCATCTTTATGACGAACTTCTGAATTTCCTGAGATTAGTACCTTATCATTATACCTAGTCACAATACATCCTGTTGGAACAGTTACACAGTAAATATTACCATCATAATGCTCATAAGTATGTCTATATGTTATTGATGAATAATTTTCTGTATTTACAAAACTTACAGTATACACATCTTTATATGAATCTTTTCTACTATCTTTTCTAGTATTTATATTAGTTCTATAACCTGCAAAAATACCTACAGCCTGAACCTTATCTGCACATAATTTATTAGTAGTAGTATATTTCATAAGACAATTCTTAGCATTACCCTTACCTTCTAATCTTGTCCCATCCCACTCAATCAATTCCTCAATAAAATCGTTACACCAATTCTGAGATTTATCTGATAAATCAACCCAATCAAATTGTTTTAAATCATAATCAGTAGGAAAATCTATTTCATACTTTACATATTCAGGTCTTGATACTTTAAATTCCCTGTATACTAATCCTGATTCTATTATAAGATTTTTTAGTCTAAGTTTCTTTCTCTCTTTTTTTACTGAAATTTCATAAGTATGACTATCTGTTTCTAATCCTCTTCTTGTCTTCTCACCATTTTTATTCCAAAATCTTGAAGAACCATCAGCTTGTATAGCAATTCTTAATCTTTCGATAGGTGTTAACTCTTGTATTCCATCATTAAGAAGTTTTCCAGAAAAAGGTAATTTCATATCACTATTAAATTTAGTGATTTCTTTAATAGCCTTTTTCATAACATTACCACTTCTTGTCCTATATACGATGTTATGATTGGGAGTTAGTAATGCATTATATGTTTTATTTTCAATCCTATGCATATTCCCTTTATAAGACTCCTTTATTACATTAGTTGGTAAAACAGATGTCATTGTATTAGTCTCTATGTCATACTGAATAACTTCTGTACTACTAGTAATATCCTTAAAATTTACCCAACCCTTTAAAGTTAATATTTCTGTACCCTCACCGTGACATTCTGCAAAGGTCATACCTACATCACCAATCTCTGTTATGGGCATTCTCTTATACATGTCAGCCCAAAAAGTTTTTACATTAACTTCTATTTGAGATATGGCTAACATAGTTTTTTTTATAATATCTCTCTCTACATCTGATATATTAACTTTATAATCATTTATATCAGTAGTGAAATTATATTCTGTGTCAATCCAATATGAATGTCTTATAGCATCTTTATATTTCAAAAGAGATGGATATTCATACGGAAGAATATTTAATCTTCTCGTAAATATATTTTTCTTTTCCATTATAGTATATATTATTGTTATTGGCAAATATAAATATGTAGAATATGTTAAGAATTCTTAAATTCTGCAAACATATTATAAAAAGATTCTCGTTCTTCGTCTCTTTTAGAATTCTCGTAAGATGATACATCTTTTTTAATTTTTATAGCATCTCCCGAACTTTCTCTGAATATTTCTATGTTTCCATTTGAAGCATCAAACTTAGATGGGAACGTAACACCATCAGCACCAAATCTATTTTTTATAACATGAAATCTTCCAATTCCTAATACTTTGTCCTCAGCTCTCCTAGATAATGACATTATAAAATCACCAATAGCTATTTTACTGTAATCTTCAGATATTTTATCTGCTTCTATAATTTCTGAATCTAAACTTGACCTATTAGTTTGAGATGCTGTCCATACAGGACAATTATACTCAGTAGATAAACTTCTAAGACCTTCATATATTTGTTTTAATTCAAATCTTAGTTCTTTATTATGTCCTTTTAATAAGTCAGCATAGTCTACTATAATTAAATCAGGTGTCTTTGATTGACCTATACATCTGTCTATATGAGATTTTATAGTTAATATTGAAGCAGTTTTTGCAGGAAATTGTTCTATAATCAAAGTACCTTTTAAATTCTTAACCTTGTCTTCAACTCTATCTTTATGAAGCATTAGATTTGAATTATTTAATCCTGTTATAATACTATCATATCTTCTTGCAGTATATATTTTATTTAATTCTAACGTATAATGAACTACAGTTTTACCTGCAATTAAAGCATTAGCACCTAATGCTGATAATACCCAAGATTTACCTGCTCCTGATGGAGCTATTATAATTCCTAATTCTCCAGATGCTAAACCTCCCTGTAGTAAATCATCCACACATTCCCAACCAGTAGTAATTGTATTTCTAAAATTATCGGTATATCTCTCTTCAAACTGGTCTTTATATATATGTCCAATATCTCTTGTATATCCTGATTTTAAAGCTGAGTCTAATGTTGTTTTAACTCCATCATAATCTGAAGTATTTAGTAGCTCAACACATTCTAATATTGCCTTTTTAATTTCTTGATTTCTACAGAAATCTACAGCTTGTTCTTGAACATACTTTAAATCACTAGCATTTGAATACATATCAGCTCTACGAAAATATTCTTGTATTTCTTGCTTCAGTAAACTTTGGGTATCTGTTAGTTTAGCTAATTCTGTAGCGTATACAGTACTAGATGGAGATTGACCATATTTAAAGTAATAATCTAATGTACACTTTATAATCCATTGAGATGCGTTACTGAAAAAATAAGATGGTTTTAGTATGTCTGAAATTTGAGTTAAAAAAGAAGTATTATCAATTAAGGATACAATTAATTTGTATTCAAAATCTTTTCCATAACTACTTAATGTGTTTGTCATTTTTTCAAGGTTTTTAAGTAATTTTTCCAAAATAAGAAATCATATTCGTTTTTACATAATTCTATATGGAAAAATATAGTTTGTAACTTCATTACTTCAAACTCAGGTAAATCACTCTTTGCTATCGCTATAATACTAGCTTGAGTAGTTCCTGACATATTCGGTTCTAATAATTGCATCAATTCATAATTCCTGTAAACAATATCACTTTGATTTACTATGTTTTCAAAGATTTTTGCTTTAGGTTTATTACTATAATGCACTTTACTCTGTTCTATAATATCATCAATAGTGATATGCTTATCTGTTGTATTTAAGTTAAAATGTTTGTTTAACCCAACTTCTCCTACTTGTTTTACACCAGATATGTTGTCAGTTCTATCTCCAACAAAACATCTATATGTTAAATAGTTAAGTGGAGTGTAACCATACAAAGATATCATAGATTCCTTAGATATCAAAACTTTTTTTTCATGAGAATATACAGATATTTTATCATCTACTAATTGAAGATAATCTCTATCAGAACTCATTATTATCTTAGAAGATTCTTTATCTAATACATGCTTACAAAGAAATGCTATTACATCATCAGCTTCCACAGAATCTATAATAATTGTCTTAATTGGCATTATAGATAAAGAATTTACTAATAAATTTAACTGCATTCTTTTAGATTCAGTCTCATTTAAAATTCCTCTAGTATCCGAAAATCTATTGAAACTACCTGCACTAAGAACTTTTTGTTTATAGTCATTGTGCAAGTGTCTTCTTCTTACACTTCCTCCTTTTCCATCAAACACAATGTATATTGATGTTGGAGAATAATCTATAATTGCTTTATATATAGTTCTATAAAAGCCTAGTATTCCACCAACGTGGTCTCCTTCATAATTCAAAGTTGGGACAGCCTGAAAATTTCTAATAAAAACATTCAAACCATCCACAACTAGAATCTTACTCTCTACTACACTTTCATATTTTTGAATTTCTTTGAACTTTTGAAATTCTTCAAATGAATCAATATTCGTCATCATCGCTTTCTTCCTCAATTATAATACTATCAGTATCTATAGCGTCATTAATACTATACTTAAATATTAACTCATCACATAGTTGGTTATATACCATTTCCTTGTACTTTGGATTAGCTATAATCTTATCATAAAATTGCTTAGATTGGAATTTTATCTCTTCGATAACTTCTCCTGTTTCCTTATCCACAACTCTATAAGTATACCAAGCTCCATTAAGGTCTACTATCTTCTTGTTAGACATTTCTTCTAACCAAGAGCCATAGTTGTCCATACCTGAATTATAGTAAATTTTATAGTTGATACTTCTATTCGCAGGGCCTAATCTATTCTTCTTAATATGAGCAACATTCTGTACTCCTATTACGTGGTCTTTCTTACCATTTTTTTCTATGAATATTTTTTTCCCTGCTTCAAGTCTTATTCTAACAGACGAATGAAATGGAATACCTTTACCTCCTGAAGTAGTATATATATCTCCACCAAGTGCTCCTAGTCTTACTCGTAATTGATTAGTTATTAAAAGACATACTTTATTTCTGCCTATGTAGTTAGTAATCTTCCTCATCGCTTGTGATATGATTATAGATTTACTAGTATTCCAACCCTGTTTATCAAAACCAATTTCCTTTTCAGATTTAGTTGTTGCTCCCATTATAGAATCTATTACAATAGTTAGTAATATATTAGGGTCTTTCTTCCTAACTTCTATAATCATCTTCTCTATGGTGTCAAAAATATCTTCTACGGTATACATTGACAAATATATCATTTTAGATACATCAACACCAATAGCTCTCATAAATTCCTCACTCGCTGCATTCTCAGTATCTATATAGACAGCTATACCACCTTTCTGTTGAGTTGACTTAATTGCATGACAAACCAACAAGGATTTACCTGATGCTTCCATTCCAGAAATTTCGGTGATTCTCCCTACGGGAAAACCACCGTTCTTTCTGTTTGATATAGCAATGTCTAACATATCATTTCCCGAAGAGACCCAATCAGTTATATCAGATGGATTGAAATCTGAACCATCTAGAAAGTAAGCAACTTTATCAGTAGATTTTTTAAATATACTGTTTACATAAGTAGCTATATCCTCTTCTAATGAACTATGATTTTTTTTAGACATTATCTAGTTATGTTTAGAATTTAGTAATCTTTCAAATTCTAACATAGCATTAGATACTTGAGGAGATTCTTGATTTGAAATTGGATTACCTGTAAAAACATTTGATGATTGAACAGTTGATGTTTGATTCTCAGATGTAGCATACGATTGAGAAATTGCACTACCGTTAGCAGGAGTAAAAGTTGGAACAATATCACCTACTCCAGAATTACCTATTGCCTTATTTACAAAATCTGTATTAGGTTTCGGATATAGATAATTTTCCAACACTTTAATCAATTCTTCTTTTGTTGGTGCTTTGAAAATATCTTCCAATTTTGGCAATTCTGATAGCATTTTCATACCTGCTTGAACATCTGCGAATGCAGGTGTTTTCATAGGTTTGATAATAATAGTAGTACTAGGATATCCATCTCCTTGTTTTTTCTGGTACTCTACAAAGATATCGTGACCGTTTGTCATATCAGATATATCTCCATAATCACCACTGTTCAAAAACTTAGCTAAAGTAGCATATACAGCTTCTGTAAAACCGAAGAATCTAACTCCCTTATGCTCCTCACCTCTAACTATAATTGGAGCATACACCCTCATCTTAGGTTCTAATTTCTTACCTCTTACCCAAGATTCTTTATCTCCTTCCGACTGTAGTTTCTTAGCCCAAAGCATAATAGGGTCATCCATTCCAAATGTTACGGGTGATACAATTGGTTTTTCTGCTAATCCATAGTGAAAATAAATTCTACGTAATGAATCTGTTGGGTCATGTGGATAGGGCACAATTCGAATGATGTGTTCCTTTTCAGGTTTCCAAAATAAATCATCATTCCTTGTTGAATCCTTGGCAGTCTTTTTACTCAAACGATTAATATCGTCTTGAATAGCTGAAAAATTAATTGGCATAACTTAAAAAATTTTGTTAAAAATTAAAGATATATTGATTTTCTAAAATCCAATTTGACAAAAACTAATCTTTCTTCAAAATATGATTCTGAACCAGAATGTTCTTCTATGGGAAATCTCTTTACTATGAGAAGTATATCCTTATAGTTTTCCCAATCTATTTGATAACTCTTATCTAAAATTCCATTATTCAGTAACTTAATCAAGGAATTTAATGCATTAATTGTGTATAATGTATTTGTTTGTTTTTTCTTATTTATTGATATAGTATTTTTAGCTAAACCCTCTCTTAAATTATCCTCAGTATTATATATTAATAATATGCTATTAGGATTGTCTCTATCTGTATACATATAAAACTTATTATTATATATTTTATAGTATGTAGATAAATAATCTATAGTTAAACTAAGTGAATCATTCGAAGTAAACGTACATAAAAATTGTCCTTTCATAATCAATACTTTTAATTAGCATACGATGCTAAATAGCTCCATATCTTTGTAGTTTTTACCTTTTTTTACTTTGCTGTTAATTAATAATTTTTTTATATCCACCAATAAATCATAACCATCTTCTTCATTATAATCTATTAATATGGAATCATAAGTATATAAAATTGTTTTAGATTTTTTATTTTCCAACAATTTATTTACTTCATATATAAATAGCATCGAAAGTTCTGTTTCTATCATTTGTACATAATAACTGAATAATTTTGATTTATTCATTTCATCATTTACTGAAAGTTTTCTTTTAGTAACAGGACTTTCTATAAACTTTTTATTTGTATATTCTTCCCAAATTTTTTCTTTAAAAGCATATACTTTGTTAAAAAAATCTATATTATATTTATCACATAGTTCTTTATCATCTTTATATAATAAAGTAAAACTTATCTTTTTACTATCTTCATATTGAGATTCTGATATATCATCTTGACCAAAATATTTTTTTGCAAAGTGTGTATGAACAGATTCTATATTTTGAAAATCATAGTTTAATAACTTTCCAATTATTCTTATATGATATGAATCAAAATCATATTCAACTAAATATCCATTCCTAAATCTACTTACAAAACTTAATCTGCTATCATCTTTTTTATTCATTGCTGAATAGTTAACTCCATCAAAAACATTAGATGGTCTTCCTGTTTTAGTATGTATATTATAAAATACTTTAACAAAATTACTAGTATAATTTCTATTAAAATTCTGATTAAATTTATCTAATTCTACATACATTGAATTTTTTTCTATTATTTCTATAGAAGGAAATACTATATTTTTATAAAATTCAGATGCTTTAGATATCTCAAGATACTTTGTATTTTCTAATATATCTTGAATTAATTTCTCGCACATAGAAACATATATATAATATGGAACATATCTATAATAATCTAATCTTCTAAAGAATTTAATATATTTTCTAAAAAGAATAATATCTAAATCTATAGATTCGTTATTCAACCATACTTGAGTTTCTAAATCATATGCTATACTTGAATCATAGTAATAATCAAACAATCTCTTATTTACTACTATGCACTTTTTATGTATATCAGGTATTTTAACATTATCTACATCTGTCAAATCTATAGGATAATGTTTAATAGAATTTTCGTCAGAGTCATATACAGACATAAAACCTATCTTAGAATCAAGATAATGTCCATATTTGTTTGGAATGCATATAACTATATTCATTTTATATAACTTGTTTATGCAAATATACTAAATTATTCCTAAAGTTTTGAAATTTTATCTATAAAACTCTAAAGTATTTTTTATAATAATATCTAATCCTTTGAAATTTTTAGAGTTATCTTTCAATTGTCTTGTGTTATAATTTTGAACATACTTAGAATTTCCTGAAATCATCCATTGAAATTTTACTGAATTATAAATATTAGAATCTATCCCACTTTTTTTAGAATTTGATTTTATATTAATATACTGTTCTGAGTCTATTTCTACAATAGTATTCATTGGAGAATTTCTTTTCTGAACAAAATATCTTGTTATAAAACCAACGGTATATTCTAAATCTGTGGGTTTTATTCTTACTGGTACAGGTGCTTCATAACCTCCTTTTATTGTATTTCGAATTCTTACTGTCTCTGTATTAAAGGTATGTCTTGGGATTAGTATTTTAGTATTTACTTTATTTTCGTCATATACATAAGCTATGTTATTTTCTGCATTTATATAATAGTCTCCTATATATTCTAAACCATCTAATGTGTAATATTCTAATCCTTTGGTATTCCTTACCTCTTTCATATATTTACAGATTTAAATATGGACATGCTCTCGTACTAATAGAAGTAGTCCATACTCCTGTTGCATCTATTTTATCTTCTACATCCATAACAACAAAACCTATTCCATTACTTGGTCTTGCAAAATCAGGTAAATTAGTAGAAGTAAATACATTACCAGCTATTATAGGATATGTTCCCTCCATTTCTATTTTCATCTCTAAATCAAAGTATTCCATAAAACTAAACTTACCATTAGTATTTGTGCCTCTAATTACTTCAATTGCATTGTGTATTTTCTTAAATTCAGCTAATGATGAACATGCATCAGCAATAGTATCTTCACTAAAATCCTTTTTAGCCATCTTAGCATACACTCCTATTTTTTCATCTGTCGATGTTAATTTTTTTATTAGAGAATTATATTCCTTATCCACATTGTCTGGATATTTAGTATCTTCTGATATTTTACCTGAAGTACCAGAACCTTCTCGTATTCCTGTTACTAATGCTAAATCTACTAAGTCAGTAGGTAGTTTACCTTCAACTATTAAAGATAGTGAATTACCATCACCTTTTATGGGGTCTAATTCAAATAATGGATGTGGTGCTCCACTAACTGCTAAAGCATCAGTAATAATTAATTCTTGTAATTCAAACTTGTCGTTTATTTTAGTTGGGTCAGGACATCTAAATGATAAGTTTACAAAATTACCTGAACATCTAGATATTCTAGAAAATATTGTTTCAAAAAATTCTTTTATGCTATATGTAACATCAGAAATTCTATCTGTTTTATTTGTTTTATTTTTAGTAGATTCTTCCCTTGCAGTATTTAATTCTTGAAACTTTAAATGTAGTTCATCTACCACAAATCTTCTACTTACTAATATATATCTATGTGCAATACGGTCTCCCAGAAAACAATTGGTTTTAAAGAATGAACCTCCAATCTCAAAGTCTTTTCCATTTCCTGCATTATTTTTATAGTTTCCTGAACCTCTCCCCAAAAATAATACAGAAGTAGGGTCAGCTGACCTAAATTTATTTCCTAACGTACTTGCAGGAACTGCTGAATATGGGTTTTCTTTTTCAAAAGAAATCTTGAATTTAAACTTATCTCCACACTTATCATTAGTTGCTTTTAGTATAGTTTTATTGATTAAATCTACTATATACTGTAAAGATATATATTCATGAGCATCACTACCTATACCTGTTTTCTCTTCTGCACTATTAAGAAAGGATGATATAAAGGATATAAAACGATTACTCCCAGGGAAATATTCATAAATCTTTCCAACAGGATTTCCTCCTGCCATATCCTTAGACCTAGGTTCATACCCATCACCTAAATTAGCAGTTCTAGTAGAACCACCTTCCTGTAAATCATACATTATTTTTGTAATCAAACTAGCAACATTTTCAGTTCCTGCTAGTAATGAACTACCATACTTAAATGTTTGATTTGGAAATATATAAGATATATCACAAGATAGTACATCTAAATTTGCCACCGCAGATGCAGGGCCTATTGCATTAAATCTACATATATATGTATTTAACTCTGTATTTGAATAACCACCTGCTATTACATAAGCTCCTTCTATCTTATTTGAAATTTTTCCTCTACCGTTGTAATCAGAACCATTTCCCCATTCTATAGTTATTGGATTTCTATCCTTTTCTCTCCTCAAGTAAGCTCTAGAATATGTTACGAATTCGTCAAATGAGAACACTTCGAATTCAACATCAATTTCTAAAGTTAAATTCATTTTTTCAGCTTTTCCTGTAACTCTCTTTATACTTAAACTTTTCAATATAGCTCTCTTAGGTCTATTAGTAGTTTCGTTATAACTTTCTGCATATCCCCCTAAGTTAGCTTCTAATGATGGATATCTTGTATTTGGCATACTAATTCTTGCCCAAGCAGGTAACCTACGTGCATAATCACCACTTGGGTCATCACCACCATTTCTCATTCTATAATGTTCTTCCTTTCTTTTGGACATTATACCAAATGTAGAATCATCAAACTTTTGTCTAAGTAAGTCCATTTTCTATTAATTTTTGAATCTCTAAGTCATCTATAGGAAACGGTATACGTAGTCTTATGCCTGGTGGGACTTGGAAACCACCCTTGCCTAAATCATTAGCTCTTGCTATAACCCACCATAGCGTTTGGTCTTCGTAAAATTCAAACGCTAACAAATCTAATCTGTCTAATCTTCTAGAATATATATAAATGTCACTTTGCCTAAAAGGTATTTGAGGATAGAACGTAGAGCTGTATCTCATATTTTGAGATGCTCTATCCTTTATTTCTGAAGATAGTCTTCTATATCTATTCATTGGTATTATGTTATATTACTAAATATACTATTAATATTAGATGAAGGCATTTTTGTGCCTATCCACCGTATAGTCATATTAACTGTTGTAAGTAACGGTAGATTATCTATCCAACTTGTTTTATCATTTTCCCATTGATAATCTAAAGAACTTAAATATCCAATTTCATCTACATATATATCTCCAATCGTAAATTTTATAAAATTACCTTGGAATCCTTTATTCCCACTAAAATAATTAGGTAATGTAGCTTTTGATAATGTATTTAAAGATTTAAATACTGATTTAGTATCTGCAGAACCTCCTGTTGCTACTGCTGTAAAATTTAAGTCTACGTCTTTTGTAAAAGATGACATTAATACTTTAGGGTCAGCCCTTCCTATCTCAGTGAATGGTTGCCAACTAGGAGAAAATCTTGAAGATATAGTATTTATGTAAGCAGGAAACTTAACTTCTTCATTTAATGGTATAATTTCAAATTTTATATTAGTAAACTTAGGTCTTTTCTGATTTCCAGTATTTACAGAACTAGGTGCTATATTTCTTGCCTTTGCCATTTACATTGTTTTTTTAAGTTTAGATTTTAATTTACTAACAGTTCCATCATCAAATTCTACTACTAACTGTGGTGGTGTACTAACATACTGTTGCATTACGCTTATAAATCTATCTAATCTAGTATTTATACTTGCATTTTGTGATGCTGCATTTAAACTTTCAAAAGATGGAGTACTATCTGTATCTGTAGTATATGCAGTTTTTGTTTTTATAGGATTTGGATTTACTGATGAGCCTACTGTTGCATTAGATTTTACTGAAACATCTCCCAAATTTTTCATATTTGAAGATATTTTAGATATATCTACAGATTGTAATGCCTTAAAACTATTAGCTAACGATAGTATAGTATCAGATAATTTAGTAATAGGGTCTGAATACTGTAATACTTTTTCTCCAAAATATCCAAAAGATAGGGCAAATGCTGCAAATCCAACTGATGCTGCTAGTAATCCTATACTTGCTAAAGTAGCGGATGCACTAAAAAGTACTAGTGCAGGGCCTAACAATCCTATTGCTAGTACTCTTTCCATACTCATCGATTCTAAAGAACTTGCAAATGCTTGTATAGCAGGTGCTGCTAAACTTAATGCATATCCTAATGCTATAGCTGTTCCCACAAGTAATGCTAATCCTAATAATGCCATACCGTTAGCCATTGCAGTACCAAATGAAGTCAATGCTGTACCTAGTAATGTTAAACCTGTAGCTGCCATAGGTGCTGCTAAACCTAATGCTGCCATACCAATTGCAGCGGGTATCGCAGCTATAAATCCAACGGATGCTAATAATAACCCTACAGAACCTAATAAAGCTTTACTAGAACCCATTGACCTAAGTCCAGATGCAATACCTTGCAAATTCTTTTTTAAAACCTCTCCATCAATAGATGACATAGCTTTTATACCTAATGTAGCAGGTATCATAGCTGTGAATCCAGCAGCTGTTGGAATTAGATTAGCTGCTCCAAATAATACTTTTCCTTTACCCATAAATCCAAGTCCTGATGCTAAGTTCTTTAGGAAATCTTTTACATTTTGACCTGATTTAGGTTTAATCTTATCTGATGTTTGTGATGTATTTTGTATACTTTCATTTAACTTATCCGAAACAGTTCCTTCCACAGTTGGTGCAGCACCTCCCATACGATTTGTAACTGCTCCTTTTACTCTATCGTATATACCTTTAGCTTTTGTCTTCAAGGTATCCATATTAAACATACTTGTGATGTTTCCAAATTTTAAATTTCCTAAACCTTTAAAAACTTTATAGATACCATATCCTGCTATTAAAATTTTTCCCAAATGCTCTAATGGATTAGCAAAACCATCTCCAAACTTCTTAACAGCTCCCGTTAAACCATCATCTATGATGTCATTTATAAATTGTAATGGCATTAATAAACCCTCAATAATATATCCAATGACTATAAACATCCCTTCTACTATTTTTAAAGGGATAACCAATGCTGATATTATATTTGAAACAGTTTCTAATACAGGAACTAATGCTTCAACTACAGGTAGTACAGCTTTTATAAGTGCATTTTTAACTTTGCTTATTGCTACATCAAATCTTTCAGCTTGTTGAGCCTTTGATATTTCAGACTTTAATTGTCCTGCACTCATTTTTTCTACGCCATCCAAAGTTTTTAAATGGTCTAAAGCATACTTCTGCTCCTCTTCCGATAATCCTGTTAACTTCTCTCGTATGTATAAACTTTTCTGCAATTCACCAACTTCCATACCAAATGCTTTTGCTAAAAGCATTCTTTGAGGTACTGAAGCTTTTTGAAACTCAGCATATGTACCTGATTGTTTGGAAATTTCTTCCATCATCTTAACAGTCTCTCCTTGAAGAGCGTAGTTTCTTGCAGCACTTACATCTATCAATTTACCCATAGCAACAGATGCTTCCATCTGTGCTGTTAAACTTCCTTGAACATCAAATAAATGGTCTTGTATCTTTGCTGCTTGTGATAAGCTATATCCTAATTTACGAACTTCTATAGCTGCTTTTGCTGCCTCTATTGGCATTCCTGCAAAATTAGTTGCTAAATATTCGGAATTGTCTACTAGGTCTTTTGCAATCACACCTGGAGCTAATTTATTTGCCTTAGCCAAATTACCCACAGCAACTTGCATATTTCCTGCAACCCTCTCATCAGCACCTAACTCCATAAAAGTACCCTGCAACTGTGATGCAGTTTCAGCAGCATAACCAAACACTTTAGCAGCATCTGATATCTGAACTAATGTAGTATCAGTCAACTCTGAAAATCTTCCATATTTTTGTATATATGCTGTTTGAACATCAATTATATCTTCTAATGTAGATAGTTGATTATGAAATGAAGTTTGTGCATCTAATGCATTCTTATACAAATCGTATGCTTGTACCGATGCTAATCCTGTTTGGGCTTGTATACCTTTTGTTATCTCATTAATGGAACTGAGTAAACCGTGAACTGCTTTAAATGCAAATACCATTCCCCCTATAATAGGGCCCATCATACCAATATGACCCCTCATAACTTTCATACCTGATGCTAAAGCTTTTATAGGGTCTTTTGTTTCTATAAAAGTATCTCTGATAGCTTTACCTGCATCTATAGAAATATCTTTAGCTTGTAAGAATGCTTTAGATATATTACCTCCTATAAAAGGTATTAGATTAGCAATAGCAGCATACTTGGTATATGATGTATCAACACTTCTTACATAATCTTCATATGCATCGTTTATCTCTCTTCTAACTCCTAATTCAGACTTTAAAGCATTTGTTGATTTTTTACTATTTGCTATATCTCCAACAGCTGCTTCTGATAATTTAGTCTTTATACTATCTATTCGCTTAGTAATTCTTTTTATCTTAGACTCATCTTGATTTTCAGCCTTATTTAAATCATTTAGGTCATCTTTTAGCTTACCAAGTTTTTTACTAAGATTTGTTACACCTTTACTAAATTCTACTCCGTTTTCTACTAACTTATCAAAAATTCCAGAATCTACTATTAATTTTGATTGTCCTATATCAATAAGTGATTGAGCTTTGTCTAATAAATAAACTTTTTCTCTTAGTAATAATATCCCTAAATCTAAATTATCTGAATTCTTAGATAATAACCCTACGCTTTTTTGGTCTATATTATTTATTTTATCTTTTATACTATGTTGCTTATTTAACTCACTGAGTTGTTTATTAAGCATTTTTTGTATTATAGTATATAAAGATTCACTTTTTTCTAATTGCTCATTAGTCTCTTGTAATATTTTTCTAATCTCTTCTACAGTATCTTTATAATCTTCACCACTTACTTCTAAATTATTTAATACCTTTTGTAATTCCTTATACTTCTTTAATACATCAACAACAGAATGTAATTGAGCTTCTGTTAATTTAGTATTTTCTTTAAAAAATTGCTTTAGTTTAGTTTGAAGTTGTTCAGTATCTGAAGCTATGTTCTTAGCCTCTTCTCTCGCTGCTTTTCCTAGTTCTTCTAAATCTTTTATGGGATTTTTGTTCTGTTTAGCCATTACTTAACATTAGGATGTTTCTTCTTCAATCTCCTTATCTCATCTTTGTAACGTTGTTCATTGAACTTTATGTCGTGTATCAACTCTTGAATTTCAGGGTCTTTACTAGCAGTGTACATTCTTTCTAACATCTTAACTTGTTTACCAAATGAAAATAATGCTAGTATACCTGCTAAGAATCCTTCTTCCAAAATTTTTGAATTATGTGTGCTCATACAAATATTTTACTATAAATATAATATAAATACTATATTTAGTACATATTTACAAACAATACTATTTTCTTTTAGTTTGTTTAGGATTTTCCTCTTTTATATACTTCTGTATCTCATCTATGTAGATACGTCTAACATAAACAGGTAAATTATATACTTCAGTAAATGATAATGAACCCTTGCTATTATAACTTATGTTTAGTAATTGCTTATAAACGTCTAACTTATGATTTAACGTCAGGCCAAAAAAACTGTACCCCGATGGGAGCATTAACACGAAAGGTCTCCCCTGTTTGTTTATCTGTCACCTCCACTGACAGATTTATTCCTGGTTGAATTTCTTCGATATATTTTCTCAAAGCTCTTGCATCTGATGCTAACATATTCTTATCAACAAATTCTCTAATATACTTAGAATCATAATTACCATCAATAGATACTATATAATGTTTTAATTGTGTAGAAGATATCTTTGATAATCCATTAAATATTTTTTTGTTCTTCTCAATGTCTTCTTGCAACTTTTTTTGGTCAAGTTGTTTCAACATCTTAAATGTAATATTTATATCAGATGATGGAAGTTGATATTTAAATTCATTCAAACCAACAGTTTCTACAAATTCCTCATCCAAATATTTTAATGATATTTCAGATAAATCAATAACTTCCCTTTGTTTCTTTCCTGATGGGGTTTCAACGTGAACATCGTATTCACTACCATAACCAAATATTCTGGCTGCTACGGTAATAGCATCAATGTCACCAACTAATAAATCATCTAATCGTACACCTTCGGTAACAATTAATGATTCTAAAAATTTATCAATTACAATTCCTTTTTTGATATATGACTCTGTAGTTAAGATATCTTCTTCTTTTGCAGTCATATACTTAATCTCAATAGTCCCACTATGAAGAGGACTATCTTTTGGGTAAAGTAGTCCTCTTGATGGTAGGTCTATAATTTCTGTAGGTATTCTATATCCTACAGCTTCTTTTTCACCTTGTGTTACTATAGAACTTTCCGTTTCGGGAGTAACATCTTTCTTTGGATAGCTTGTATCTAAATTCATATTTAAAACTTTTTATTAATAACTATTTTCTAACACTAATTTTTTTCATTATGATGGGAAAAATTCTGCCCAGTCATAAGATATAGTAGCTTCAACAGCTACTAAATCATCTGAAGATACATCAAAACTACCCCAATTTATGTTTGCAAAAAATGCACCATTCAACTCCCAATAAGCACCTGTAAGACCGTTGATGTCTCCTTGAGGTGGAACATAGTATAATGTTATCTTTTTCTTATATGTTGACATGTACTCATCAGTATCAAACTTTGAGTTGTGATGTTCATCATTTAACCAGTTATGAGCAACAGCAGCACCACTCTTTCGTGCTGTTAGTGACTCATATGGGTCATAGAAAGTTACAGATATGTCTTGCCATCTTGATTTACCCTTGATTTTGAACTCAGAGTTGATGGTATCAACAACTACAGGATTATTTTCAATAGATGGAATATCTGTAGTTTTGATTAGATATGATTGCTCTCCCGCTTCATAATATGATTGTATGCTCATTATGAAGCGATTTTGCTGCTTCATATCAACAAACTGAAAATTATTACGATATTGTGCTGACATGGTTATATTGTTTTATATAAATATAGTATTTATTATTTTTTTTATTAATCATTTCCTGTTCCTTCAGGAGTATCACTTGGGAATACAGCTCCTGTAGGTAGAACAAAGAAATCAATAATTACAAATTCCGCAGTTCTTGTTGGTTTTAAGTATATAGCACCTCGCAATTCATTTCTATCAATAACTTCAGCAGTATTGTTAGACTCATCCATTACTACTCTAAAGTCATACAATCCTTGTTTTTGTCTTACATCTTGGAAATATGGAGTAACAATGTCAACAAATCTTTTTCTTGTCTGTACAGTATTTTGTTCAAACACCAGATACCTAGATGTTGAAGCTACAAACTTTTTAGCTGCTATTAGTAATCGTCTAACATTAATTCTATCTAACGCTGAACGTTTCTTTTGAAGTGTTTTCTGTCCCCAAACAACAACACCTTCCCTTGGGTAAGTAGCTATAGGGTTTATATTACTTGCATACAAGTCATCCCTCATAGTTGTAGATAGTTTAGTTTCAGCTTGTACTGCAATTTCGATACCTCCTCGATTCAAACCAGCAGGAGCAAACCAAGGGAAACTAACATAATCATTGAAGGATAGTACACCTGCTACTAAACAAGATGGTGGCAACCATACATTCCTGTTAAGGTCAGGGTCTGCAACCTGTAGCCATGGGTAGTACATTGCTGCATAATTAGAGTTTCTTGCTTCACCAGCTAATTGTGCTTGTCCTATAGAATCACCATACTTAGTTGGGTCAACTATTAGGAAGACATCACCTCTTTCTTCACACATTGCAATAGCATATGTTATGATATCACTATGTTTTCCTCCTGCCTCTTGAACTATACCAGGCATAAACAAGGTATTTATATCATACTCATCAGCATTTGACAATATATCAATTGCATCATAATAAGCTGTAGAACCACTTATTCCTGCTGCTCCCTGAGATAGGTTAAATCCTTGTGTATTACTTGCTATAATACTATCATAAAAAGCTCTAGGATGTTGAACATATCCATCACTTCCGTATGCGAAAGTTCCTGATACAGCAGCAGGTAGTGATGCAGATAATGCTCCACTTCTAATTCCACCTGCTTCATTCAAATAATTTAATGTTTTCTTTAGAATCTCAACTCTAATATATCTTGAACGATTTGGATAAGAACCTGACAATTGTAAGTAAGGTCTTCCTGTTCCTGAACCTCTCAAAGTATATACTTGGTCTCCAACCACTCTCGGTAAATATCCTGCATCATTAGGGTCTAATGAAACATTATTAAATTGTTCAATGACTACTTTTCTACCTGTTCTATCATCACCTCTCCTTAACACTAAGTTAAATGTACCCCTTTTAAGATTTACATTATTAACTTCCCATCTAAAATTATATCTTGTACCGTAAGTAGATGATAGCAATCCTAGTGTTTGAGTTGTAGAAGGGTCTTCAATACCATTATTAGATGCTATCGTAGTTCCACTATTACCATATAAACCCTCAGACATCAAATGAATTTTGAATGAAGCAGAAGCTTCATTAAAGTGAGATGCTGTTAAGTTAGTCTTAGTTTTTCCACTATTTAAGAATGTCTTATATGAACCTGAGCTAACTACATTAGTCTTAGCTATAGTTGCATTGCTATTTACAATTCTAACAACTGTTAGATTGTCACCATATCTCAAATACTCTTGTGCAGTATAATTTGTTAAAAATTTAAATTCTTGTGCATAAGCTCCTGAACCACTAATAAAACTATTACCGAATGCTCTAAGGTATTCTGAGTAGTTTGATATTGTGGTAGGTCTAAAAGCAGGGCCGTATAAGGTAGGGCCAATCACTGCTGCTCCAATTGATTGTATCTCTTGAGGTAAGAAACTTAGGTCTTTTTCTCTCGTGAATACACCAGGACTTACAAATCTTTCGTTAGCCATTTTTTATCTTATTGATTTTAATAATTGTTTTCTACATATAAATAGTATGCAAATTTTTCAAAATTATGCTACTCCTGTTCATTAGGAAATCTATCAACAGCATTTATATCAAATGATGATTGCTCGGTTCTAAACACTACTCTCTTAGTTGTATATGCCTTTTGTATTGTTGATTTTCTTAGTTCGAACTCAGATTGTAATCTAGCATCTACCGTTAATGATGTTGTGGCTTTTACTAATCTTTCTGTAGTTGTTGGGTTAATTGTTTCAAAATTTATATCTCCAACTCTTGTTTTAAATTTAAATGAATCTCCCCAAGAAAAATTACTTGTTGGAATTATATCTTGAACAATAGAATTCATTTGTTCTATATAATAACTAAACAATATTAATTCATATTCTACTATATAAAATTCAGGTAATACTGATATATAATATTCATCTGAATACTTTGAATTTGATAATGTTGAATGCTGGTCTCTTATGTTTTCAAAATTCCTCTCTTTAGGTGTTATTGATATAGTAGCAGAACCGTAATTAACATCTAATTTCTTAAACCTTTCATCTTCAGCCATAGATATTCTACGAATTGTTCCATACGGAGCTAATATCTTTCCTTGCTTATCCCTCATATATCCTCTCGCTTGGATTTGATTCCAAATTTCGGCAGATGCATATACTATTGGAACATCAATCATTGAGTCATTTTGTTCTACTTGAGCATTTATAGTATTTTTCAAATAATGCATTACTGCATAATCGACATCATATAATGTTATGGCAGGAGTTCTAAAGGTATCATTATCCCTCCTCGTCTCATAAGCTCTGTTAAATGGTGGTTCAACACCTGTTAATGATAATATAGGGTTTTCTGCCATTATATTCTATTTGGTAAATCATATATGCTATTTCTAGGAGTCATTACATTTTCAATTCCTAATCTGTCTGCTGTTACTTTTGAACCTCTTGCAATAATACTTACATTATATCCAAACTCATCTCTTCCATCTTCAACAGTTGCTAATAATGTATCAGGATTTCTTCCTGTCCATAATTGATTAGAACCTACGTAATTTAATTCGTAGTATTCAGAATCCCATTTAATTACATCACCTTCTTGTATTACAAGATTTAAATCTTTTAAATCATCTCTAAGAAATGAAAAAGATATATTTCTAATATATGTAGTTAATTCATCACCATCATAATCTTTTTCTTCTCTTGTTATTAGAGAATTAACCCTCATTGGATTAAAAAATATTTTTTTGGAAGATTCACCATATATATTTACTTTAGCATATTGCGTAGCTATCTTATATACTATTACTTCAGTATTAATTATAGAGTTTATTAATTCTCTATTAAGCCTTCTAATTAAACTAACATCCCTCGAACCTCCAAATAGTGCCATAGTATTATATTATTGTAAATCGTCTTTTAAATTATCATAATCTGATTTTTCATACTTATTTAAAGATTCATAATCTAAACTTTCTAAATAATTATTTAATACATCTTTCCCATTTTTAGGAATATCAAATCTATTACTATAATAATTTTTATATAAGTAATTCAAATATTTTTTATCATAATCATTTGGATTTTTATCTAAATACATAAGTACAAATCCATATATATTACTATTTATATTTTCATTTTCAAAATCTAAATCTTTTATTTTATCAAATATTATATTGGGGTATACTTTCTTCACATGCTCTATTTGGTATAGGTCTATATTATCGTTTTCTATTTGAAATTCAAAATCAGAATCATATTCATAAAAAGACAATGTATCATAGCGAATCAATTTCAATAATCTATTTAATTCTGAATTTGATAACTTAATTAAATTAACAGCAGAAAACCTATATTTATTTATTTTTTTTATAATATCTTTTAAATTTTCTGTATTGTCAGAAAAAATATCTTCAATGTAGGGTGAAGTTCTTTTTGGAGCATCTACCACATTTTTCATATCGTAAATTACAGAACCGTGACGAGTATTATCAAATGTAGGTATATTATTTACATTAACCCCATTCCAACCATTATCTTCCATAAACATAGTGGATATACTTGCTTTATATTTTAAGTCTTCACCTCCTCTATAATTTTTTGAGTAATTAGGGAGAACTTCGTATTTTACTTTTTTAACAAATTCTTTAGTAAATTCTAAATTTAACTTTTTACAACTATCAAGTATATCAGTTAAATATTCTTTTTTTTGTTTTAACTTTGTATCTGATTCTACTGCATAAAATAAATAATTAATATTTTTCAATAATTCAAACAGAATTTCTGCATGTCTTGTATTTTTTGGTTTATACAAATTATACCTGTCTAAATCTATAGCATATATTTTTGGACTCACTTGTATAAGAGGTTCTCCATAATTTTTTTCTAAAGCATCTCGTACTCTTTTAGAATCTACATTAAAATCTGAATCTTGTTTATATGTTGAAAGGTAAGTTCCTGAACCGAAATGTCCTGTACCTCTCCCCCTCATCATAACTAAAGCATCTGTACCTCCCCCATATTTTTCTAACTTATCTACATCAAATTCATTATGTCTATTCACATGTAATGAATAATCTAACTCTTTCAATATATTCATTATCTTTATCATCCTATATAAAATCTTAAAGGTACTCTACTAATTTCTACCTGTAAAGCTTCGGATTCAGCTGCTTTTCTTTCTAGTAAATTCTGTCTTGAGAATTGGTCTAGGATTTCTTTTAACTCTTCAATTAATGATGTTTTCTCTGCCTCTGCTGCACTTAGTAATGCATCACCATTTAATGTAATATCTGATTCAGGTATAGGTATTGAACCGTACTTACTTCTAACATATCCTAGCATCTCTTTTGATAATGCTAATGTATATTTTTTTATCCATTGTTTACCCATTGCATTTATACGAGAATATACCATATTGCTATAAGGTACATTTGAGTAATCGCTTATGCGCCCTCTCCCCCGTTTTAATGGATTAGTCTCCATATTATCTAAAGTATACTCAAAATGTAATGTGGTATCTCTTGAAGGTATTGGAAATAAAGTTAATCTGTTATTTACTAATCTAAAACTATAGGCACTTTTTCTAATTAAATCATTAAACTCTATTCCTTGTATTCTAAGTAAATCTGCATTTAAAGGATAAAGCACAAAACTAACAGCAGGTGTATATCCTCCCCACTCAAAACCTTCTAGTAATCCTTGAGTACCTAATCCTGAACCTGCATATGGGTCTTGATATCTTATTAGGGCAGGTAGAGGATAGTGATGTATCTTTCTTATTGTAAAATTACCATTCGAAAATGAACCTGATTCTAATTGTACAGAAGTATCTTTTACAAAATCATAAATTTGTTTATCTTTCTTTATCTGTATACTTCCTGTATAGTATGTAACATTTCCTCCAACACCAACAGATGTACCATAATGTTCTGATAATTTAAATATTGATGAATTGTTAGTATCTACATATTCTTGAGATAAACTTTGAGAACCTGTATTTGCTCCTAATAAATATAGTAAATTGTCTCTACTTACATAAGTATTTACTTGAGAGCCATATTCTGTTACTGCTTCTTCGAATGCTGCAAAAAAGTTTGATTGTTGTAGTTCAACATCTACAATAGGATATCCTAATCTCCTTGCACACCAATCTGCTATCATATCTGCATCTTGTTGAAATGCATAATCATTATCATATATGCCATATGGAGTATCTCCTTGAAAGAATGATGCTGAACCAGGCCAAATAGGAATATGTGCCATTTTTCCCTTACTTTATTTTCATTTATATAATATTACTACTTACTATAAATATAATATAACTGTAATAAAAAAACCCTATCTTTCGATAGGGTTTAAATAATCTATTACACTTTAAATTTACCTACTACATTCTTAATTAGAAAAATGTTTTACTGTTTTTGTGGAAAGTGTAAGTACTTGGTCAATTAATAAAAACCACTCTTCTAATAGACTTTCAACTACATCATCTGCTAAATCAAATTCTTCATTAAACACTTTAATAAGTTCAGTTCTTTCTGCTGAATTAACATCTTTTAATTCTGCCAAAGCATCAGGTAATGTTCCATAAATAGAAATTACTTTGAATACTAACACCTGTACAATACCGAAGATTTCAGCAGTATCAATTTTACCATTTCCGTTTACATCTACTTTAGTAGAAGCTGAAATCAATTGAGCTAAATGCTGAATTGTAGGTTTTAACTTTTCAATACCTAAAGACATTTTGTTTTGATTTTTTTTAGTTTAAAAATATTCTTGAATATCAACTATAAGTATAACTATTGTATTTATTTTAAACTATATTTTTTAATATTTAACTATTTTTTTACATTTTGGTGGTTCTTCTCCCCAAATTTTTAGAATCCATCATTTCCTTAACTAACTTTGTAAATTTTTCTATCTGTGCCTTTGACATATTCTTAGCTGCATCTTCTACATTTTTGCTAACCTCTGCTGCTGATAATTTTTTATCTTTATAGGCTTTTACTATCTGAAAGAATTTTTGCTGTTTTTCTGTTTTTGATGGCATTTTGTTTTTGTTTTTAATTTTTTATTCTGTCTATTCTCATTTTTTATGGTTCTTCTTTCCCAAAATTTTTATAAATAGCAATCAAATATTTGTAATGGTTTATCATATTCTTGTGTAGAATTGGATGAAGTATTTGTAAAACCTCCCATAGTAATACCTACAGCTTGTGAACCACCTCCTGCTCCTAATCTCAATGCTGTTATTAAAGCACCACCTGATGACCAAGATGTACCATTATATTCTTCTGTGCAAGATACAGAACCTACTCCTGCATTACCTCCTACAGAAAGTCCTGCATTTTGCGTTCCTGCTCCTGAAGAGGGGTATCTTGCTATTGCTAATGCTCCACCTGCTGACCAAGATGTACCATTGTATTCTTCTGTACAAGAAAAAACAGCATTTATAAAACCTCCTGCTACAAGTCCTTCATTCTGTGTTCCTGCTCCTGCTAAAATATGTCTTGCAGTTATCAAAGCACCACCTGCTGACCAAGATGTACCATCGTACTCTTCTGTACATGATGCTACAGCATTTGTATAACCTCCTGCTGCAAGTCCTGCATTTTGTGTACCTACCCCTGCTAAAGTACGTCTTGCAGTTATCAAAGCACCACCTGCTGACCAAGATGTACCATCGTACTCTTCTGTACAAGAAAAAACAGCATTTATAAAACCTCCTGCTACAAGTCCTGTATTTTGTGTACCTGCTCCTGTTAAATATCTTCTTGCTGTTATCAATGCACCACCTACTGACCAAGATGTGCCATTGTATTCTTCTGTACACGATACTACAACATTTGTAAGACCTCCTGCTACAAGTCCCTCATTTTGTGTGCCTGCTCCTGCTAAACCATATCTTGCTGTTGCTAATGCACCACCTGCTGACCAAGCTCCTGTTGTTCCATAACCATAATATGATAGCATTGGTTTTCTAGTAACATTATCAAACCATAGACACATACCTGTTTGTGAAATTGGAGGTCTGTTTGGATGTTCTGTTGTTATGTAAGATGGGTCAACACTTCTATCTACAATTTGGGTTGGTGCATTGTATTCTTCTGTGCAAGATACAGAACCTACTCCTGCATTACCTCCTGCTACCAATCCAGCATCTTGTGAACCTGCTCCTGCTAAACCACGTCTTGCAGTTATCAAAGCACCACCTGCTGACCAAGATGTGCCATTATATTCTTCTGTGCAAGAGACATTTGCATTTGTAAAACCCCCTGCTACAAGTCCCTCATTCTGTGTACCTGCTCCTGCTAAAGCATATCTTGCTGTTATCAATGCACCACCTGCTGACCAAGATGTACCATTATATTCTTCTGTGCAAGTAACACCTACATTTGTAATCCCTCCTGCTGTAAATACTTCATTCTGTGTCCCTGCTCCTGCTAAAGCATATCTTGCTGTTATCAATGCACCACCTGCTGACCAAGATATGCTTTAGCAGGAGCAGGGA